>Ga0105355_10000045_pt1 | contig 96426 bp, 78 predicted proteins | sample GOMGulsemesocosm_2_FD_83508 | JGI IMG/M metagenome (GOLD analysis project Ga0105355, IMG submission 83508) | Methane-oxidizing microbial communities from mesocosms in the Gulf of Mexico - GOM9C Gulf of Mexico | ecosystem: Environmental > Aquatic > Marine > Cold seeps | place: Gulf of Mexico...
AATTAAAATAAAAATAAAAATTAAAATAAAAAATAAAAAAATAACCACTTAAAAGGAAATAATTATCAAAAAATTAACCATAACATGGCTGTTGCTTACTTTTATATTTATTTATTCAAGCTCGATTTCAGCACTTGAACCGCCGACAAAACAACAATTAGCGCGTTATAAACAAGATGGAATATTAAAAGAAAAAATTAAAGCGGCGAAAAAACTGGGTAACCATAAAATTTCGCCTCTGCTCTATAATTCATCACTTAAGTATTTAAGTAAGTCGGGGGTGAAAATTCCCCAAAACGCTTTTCAGGGGCCAAATATAAACCCTAGACATACCAGCATGCCAAGTGAAGGCGATATAAAAATATTCACTTTACTGCTGGCCTTTTCGGATGCTCCAGCACCTGAACACCAATCAGCTGAAGTAATTACTAACCATATATTTGGTGAGGGGGTGGCTAATCGGTATCCAAATGAAAGTTTAACTAATTATTATAAACGCTCTTCTTATGATCAGTTAAATATTTCTGGTGATGTATTTGAGTGGTATACCACACCTTATCCTAGAGCTGATGTGGTCAGTGAACGAGATGTGATCAAAGAAGCCTTAATGTATCATGAGCAGCAAGGGGTTGATTTTAGTCAGTATGATAATGATGGTGATGGTGTTATTGACTACTTTGCCGTAGTTTGGACTGGTGAGATAGGAGAGTGGGCAAGTCAATGGTGGGGCCATTACACCTCCATGAGTGACCCTGATTTTAAACTTTCAAATAAATCCTTCTCCTCATATTCCTGGCAGTGGCTTAGTTATGACAATGCCGAGGCTGACTTTAGCCCAACCGTATTAATTCATGAAACAGGTCATGCCTTGGGTTTGCCTGATTATTATGATTATGACGGCTCGGTCGGTGCTCCGGTAGAGATTCCTGTTCATGAGATGATGAAAAATAATGCCGGTGATCATAATGCTTTTTCTAAATTTTTATTAGGTTGGATTGAGCCAGAAATCATCGGTAGTGGCATTAAGGCGGTAGACTTATTACCCTCAAGTAATTCTCAAGATGCGTTAATTATTATGCCTGAACTAACTTTAGAAAAAGGCCTAAGTGAATATTTTGTTGTTCAACATCGAGATCAACTACTTAATGATGCAAGAATGGATAACACTGGTTTATTGATTTGGCATGTTGATGCAACACCAACAGACTGGGGTTTTGTTTATGATAATAGCTACAGTGAACATTCTTTAATTAAGCTAGTATCCGCCGATAATGAACACTATTATCAACCGGGTCATGAATTAACCACATTAACCACACCTAGCAGTAGAGGTTACATTGACAGAGAAGCTGCAGTCGAAATAAAAAGTATCATAAAAAATGATCAAACCATTAGTTTAACGGCTGGTATTGTAAGCGTTCCTCAAATTAGTTTGTCAGGTATTGAACATTTAGAAAATCTTTCTAGTCAAAATGTTATTACAGCTACGGTTACATCAGTTGACTCCGTTGCCAAAGTGCTTTTATACGCTAATGATGTGTTAGTTGGTGAGGATAATGAAGCTCCTTATGAATTTAATTTATCATCTGATGACTTAGCAGTAGGTAGTGTCAAAATCAAAGCAGAAGCATACACTGAATCAGCAATGGGAATTGCAGAATTGAGTTCTTTGAAACTACCTAATGAAGCAAGTTTAGTGGTCGTCAATTTAAGTAATTCTAATGAGCTGACTGAGACACTAGAGATCTTTCAAAAGCCAGTGATTGAACTGACAGGTGTCCCGATAGTTATGCCTGAAAATGTACCGGCAATGTTTATCCTTTCCTCTACCTCTACACAATCGTCTAAGTTGACCGAGCAGCAATTTAGCCGTATCAATGACTACATTATTGCGGGAGGACATGTTTATTATGAGAACACTGCGTGGTATTGGCAAAGGAATGAAATTAACGAGCAATGGAGTCAGTTTGGTATTATGGCAACCTGGAGTTGGTCACAGACGGTAACCAACATATCGGGCGCAATTGACTCTGTCGTTTCAGGTCTAAGTTACCCCACTCCATCTGGCTGGTTCCTTATTAGTGAGTTGAGTGCAGTTGAAGGTTTTACCTCGGTGAAAAATTTGTGGGATGTTGATGGTGCAGACTTTAGTCATGCAGTGACCAATGTTGTTGGCGATGCTAAAATTATTGCTACCAGCGGGAGATTTTCATGGTTACCACCTGTATTAAGAACTGAAGTATTAGGGCGATATTTAGACTTTTTAGGACTTGATTCGGCCATGAAGCCATCTCTGGTGTCGATTCAACCCATGGATACAAACTTCTATGGTGAAAGTGATGTAAGTGTCAATTACAGACTAAGCCGTATTTATAACGACGGTACTAGTTCTGAAGTATCGCTTAGTGTTGTTTCTGAAAATGCACTTCCTGAGCTTGATTATTTACCATTTGAGTCGACACAAATTTCATTCTTGCCTGAGGAGCTTAGTAAAATAGTCTCTTTAACCTTAAAAGATGATTCTGTCGCTGACGGTGATAAAGAACTATTTATAACCATTACTGGGGAAAATGTTGACCCAGAAGCTTCTAATTCTTATCTCTTTATTCAAGATAATGAAAGCAGGGGAGAAATTCAGTTTTCCCAGAATAGTCTTACTGTCAATGAGAATGCTGGCTCTTTTAACGCAACCATTACCAGACTTAATGGCAGTGATGATAAAATTGAAGTTAACATAAAAACTGTGAACGGTACCGCACTAGCGGGGACTGATTTTAGCGCAATTGATATTGATTTAACCTTTGAGGCTGGAGAAATTGAAAAAGTTGTGACCATTGATGTTATTGATAACAGTATCTATGCAACGAACAAAAACTTTGCAATTGAGTTAATAAGTGAACATTTAATGACAAGTTATCAAAATTTATCAGTAACAATCAATAATGATGAACAGCCGCCGGCACCGCCAAAAGAAAAAAGTTCATCAGGAGGTGGCTCTTTTGCTTATTTTACCTTGTTTATGTTTTTGGTCTTTTGTACTCGAGTTTTAAAAGTGAAATAACCCTATTCAAATAAGTATGCGTAATTTTCTATAACCACTTAATGCATGTTAAGTGGTTTTTTTAAAGTAATAGAAAAATGAATAGCAATAATATTCACTTAACAGATGTGGCTTTACCGAAGCTTAACTTCGCCAAGTAGAGGTATACACAGAGTATTGTTTTTGGAAAAAAGCTCAAATGAAAATACCAACATATTATAAGGTAATTCGAATAATATTGAATTAGAGGGTTAATTGGTAACTAATTGAAATAGCTTAAAGAAGTGGTGGCCCCTCTGTGATTTGAACACAGGACCTACCGATTATGAGTCGGGCGCTCTAACCAACTGAGCTAAGGGGCCATTTTGATATTTTAATGCTGCTCTGATGAAGAAAGAGTTTCCCTTAACAAAGCGGGGGCAGTATAAGCATTTTTTATTTTGTTGTCACCATCATAACTTTAATTATTTAATAAAACTTACTTGATAGCTTATTTGTTGCGCAATTGGCGAGAATATTACGCTTCTCGCCAATTTATTTTGTAAGTTTAGTATTGTTTAGTCATGAAGCTTCTAAGTGAAATAGGCAATATCAGAAGAAATAACCAGACTATTCCACCACCGCTAGATTTTTTTGCTGGCTCTACTGGAGGTGTAACAGGTGCAACTACAGTTATGGTAATACTTTTAACGTTACTCGCAGCTCTAAAATCGGTTGCGGTGAATTCAAAAGTTAGTTCGCCAGCTATTGCTGGAGCAACAAAATTGGCAGTAAGCATATCTTCATTGTTAAGTGTTACGTTATCACCTGCAGTTTGCTGCCATAAGTAGTTCATGGCGTCATCTTCTGAATCTATCGCTTCGGCGACTAAACTAACACTTTGGCTAGTATTTACCTGAAAGTTTTCATTGAGGGTTATCGATGGGGCACTATTGTTTTCATCATCAGCAATGGTGATGATAATTTCACTGTTTGTCCCAAGTTTACTGCCATCTATGCTGAATAGTTTTAAAGAAAGGCTTTCGTTTTGTTCAGATAAGTCATCGTTTAGTATATTAACGGTAATTATTTTAGTTTCACCTTCCCCATCTGACCAGGTGATAATACCGCTATTTTCTTCAAAATCACTGCCTAGTTCAGCCTCTTTGGCGATGAGTTGATAGCTATATGATATTTTTCCATTGGTACTGCCTATTCTGTTAACTGGTATATTAATCGCTGATTGATTTTCAGCCACTAGCACTTCATCACTGGTAAATGAACTAGAGCCATGATCAATCATCCCTACAATATTAACGGTTACATAGCTATCTTTTGCAAGCGTTGCACCGTTTGTTGGGTTGAATAAACGGATAAAAAATGATTTAGAAGGATCTTCACCAGTGTCGTCGGTGGAAATAGTTATATTGAGTGTCTTATCGCTGTTATCTTTTGCTTGCCAAGTGAGAGTACCGTCGTTGATAACAAAATCATTATCTTGTTCTGCACTGCCTGAAATGACTTGATAACCAACGGATATTTCATTTGATTCGGTAATAGCATTTAATCGTTGTACGGCTAATTCAAGGGTGACACCTTGCTCAGTCTCAATTGTTTTACTAGTGAAACTTATTTCACCATGAGTGGAAGATTTTGCCCGATCTTTTAAAAGGTAAAGGCCACTGTTGATATCACTGATCAGTATTGTGCCTGAGGGTAAAAATGGGTATACGCCCCATGCACCAAAGAAGTTTGGAGTATCACTATCAGGATAAGTATCAAAAAAACCAACTTCCTCTGGCGTGGCTGGGTCGGTAATGTCGAGTACGGTTAATCCTCTAGTATAATTTGACATATAATAACGATTACCTCGAACAAAGCCATTATGGTCAATGGCTGCTGTTGGCCCTGTCCATTGTCCTACTTGCACAGGGTTGTTGAGATCTTCAATAGAGAATATTCTAACGGTAGTATTTAACCCTCCTTTATATTCATCAAATTCATCATGCAGTAAAACAAATTGTTTATCTTCTGTACCCCAGCCTGAATGTATATACTGCTGAGTTGGAGGTACGTCAGTATAAGTGACTTCACCTAACTGTGAGACATTATTATTATCGGAAATATTCCACAGTTTCATTTCATTTTCATTAAAATCAATAAATACAGTACAAGCACCTGAGTTTATTGCACAGTCATTGTTTGCACGTTGATCATCAATAGATAGTGAAGCTCCATCATGAGTATAACCGTTGCCAAAATAGTTACCTGAGGTGGCGACTAATGTGGTGGGATTTGCTAATGAATAATTTTGAAAAGCACCGCCTTTATTATTTGCACCAATAAGCTGTAAGCTTGGTGTTGCATTAGGTAGTGCAATGTTGAGGGAGTAATCTACGTTGGTGATATAAACATTATGTGCTGTGGAAACGACATTATTTTTTTCAACAAGGCTAACTGAATGGGGGAGGCTGTTTAAGTCGATAATAGTAACGTAGTCAACAGATCCCGTGCGGCTCCCCTCAGAGGTTGCATAGGCATATGCTTTCCATTGCTCAATCTCTTTATCATAATATTGATAAACTTTCACATCGCGCCAACCTGAATTAACGCCAGAGATTGTTCCCACTTCTATCGGTAATTCTGGGTTGGAAACGTCAAATACTGCAATACCGTTATATACCCCCATAATGGCATATTCATTATTATTGTTTAGATCAACATGCCCCCAAATATCGTTACCGGATTGAGGATTTGAAGAAAAGTCATTTAGTGGAATATGTGCGAGTAGGTCAATATTTTTACAGGAAAATATGTCTGCTTTGCCATTTTTACACGGTTCACTTGTTTGGCGCTGACTGAGTTGTTGATATTGCGCTAATTTATTTTCGAGTTCTTTGTTTTCTTGCAAAGATTTCCCATCTGAGATAATAGTAAAACCTTGGGCTCTTAATTGTTCTGTCATTTCCACTGGAATATTGGTTAACGCACTAATATTCGATTGTGGACTTTGAGATTGGTAATGGTCAAAGCGGTTATAACCACCTAAAATAGGAACTAGAGAGCTTTTTAGATAAAAAATTTCATCGGTTGAACTGACTTTATACTGACCTGCAGCAACTAGTATTTTGTCACCCTTGTTTGCTTGTTTTACTGCATAGGCAATGGTTTTACAGGGTCGTAATACATTGTCACATTGACCTTTATCGGTACCACTTTCGGCAACAAACCGAGCTTTATCATGTTCTGAATGTGCAATAGCATTGCTGCTAAGTAGCAGTGATATACTACTTAAAAATAGTGCTTTAATAATTTTCATTGTAAACCTTGCTATTTTTACAGTAAATTAACTTTTAATTAACTAAATGTAACAGTATATTGGATATCTTTAAACCATCGATGAGTAATTTTAAGTAACTCTCTACATAATTAGTATGGAAGAACCTCTTTTAACTGTAAATGATGAAAACAATGAAACTCTCTTTTATTTTTAATAGCTTTATTTTACTTTTGTTATCGGCTTGCTCAAAGTCAGAACAAAACCAAGTATTAACTTTTCAAACTCGCTTTGAACAACAAAACCTTAGCTGCGATCAGACTGTAAAGTATAACGATACTTGGTTGGAATTATCGCAAATACAGCTGTATTTAAGTGATTTTTCTATAAAGAGTGAGCAGGGTGAGTGGCAAAAATTAACGATGACTACATCGCCTTATCAAACAAGTAATGTGGCATTGTTAGGGCTGTCATGCGGTGAAAATAAAACTGGTAAGGATAATTGGCAAGTAACCTTTACTGATAATGTGAATTTAGCTACGGCGAGCGGAATTCGATTTAAATTAGGTGTGCCGTTTGAATTAAATCATTTAAATCCGTTAACTCAACCAAGTCCGCTCAATGTATCCTCAATGTTTTGGGGATGGCAAACGGGTCATAAATTTATGCGCCTAGAAATGTTAACGAAACAAATGACGACCGTTAAGACTAGCGAACAACAGCAACAAGGTAATTGGCTATTTCATTTAGGCTCTACTGGCTGTAGTGCTCCTAGTGTGGTTCGAGCACCAAAGCAAGCGTGTAAATATGCAAATGTTGTTGATGTAGAATTAGCACTTGTTCAGCAATCTAATAATAAGCAAACCATAGTCACTATTGATTTATCACGTTTACTTAGTGGAATATCATTAACCGCAGAGCAAAGCTGTCAATCGGCACGCTCAGATAAAAGCTGCCAACAATTATTTCAGCGGTTGGGTTTAATTGATAACTCTGGGGCTGGACAACAACTCTTTAAGGTAAAAAATGAAAAGTAACTTTTTGTTGATTGCTATTGTGGCTTTTTTATTCATTTCAATAACTTCATGCAGTGAAAAAAAATCGGAGCAGCAGGCTTATCAATGGCCTATTATCGAAGGTTTCCCTAAACCTCAAGTGCCGATCAATAACCCTATGTCAGTGGCTAAAGTTGAGTTGGGACGCGCTATTTTTTATGATAGAAATTTGTCGTTTAATCAGCAGCAATCTTGCTCAACTTGTCACTTGCAAGAGTTTGCTTTTGGTGAAAATATTAAGCAGTCAATTGGTAGCACCGGAGAAAATCATCGCCGTAATGCTCCGGCATTAGTGAATATTGCTTACAATAAAACATTAACTTGGGCACATGATGGTTTGACTACATTAGAGCGACAAATACTTTTACCCATGTATGGAGAATCTCCAATTGAACTGGGCATTACAGGGCATGATGATGAAGTATTAGCGCGTTTTAAGTCAAAGGAATATCAGTTGTTATTCTCACAAGCTTTTCCGGACAAAAGTATTAGTTTTGATTTGATTGTTAAAGCACTCTCAAGCTTTGTTCGCAGTTTAATTTCACTAGGTTCACCGTTTGATCAATATGCTTATGCTGGTGATGATAATGCTATTTCAGTCTCGGCTTTAAGAGGGATGAACTTGTTTTTTTCTGAAAAGTTTGAATGTCACCATTGTCATGGTGGTTTTAATTTTACCCAATCAACCAGCCATGAAAAGCAACTAATTGACCGTCGTCCATTTCATAATACCGGTTTATATAATGTAGTAAGAAAGGATAAATCAACAGGCTATCCTACTACTGATCCGGGTTTGTCTGAAATTAGTACAGAGCTTGCTGATGATGGACGTTTTCGCGCCCCAACGTTACGTAATATTACTGTATCAGCACCTTATATGCATGATGGCAGTATTGATACTTTAGCTGAAGTCCTAGATTTTTATGCAGCAGGAGGACGTAATGTTACACACGGGATAAACCAAGGCGATGGCAGAGCTAATCCACAAAAAAGTGTTTTTATTAAAGGTTTTGAAATGAGCGAGCAAGATAAAAATGACTTACTCGCTTTTTTAGCGACATTAACGGATGAGACTTTTTTATCAAATGCTAACTTTGCTCAGCCTAACAAAAATTAATTAAGCTGAGTTGAGGAAGTTAGCTTGAAATGAATTTAGCTATCTTCAAGGTAATCAGTGGCTTTAATTGAAAACTCAGCCAATAAATCACTGATAAAACGGTTTAACTCTCCAGCCATTAAAGCAAAATCTGCATCAATGCGAGCAATAACATCATCACTGTCAATGTCATCATTTTGCTCTTGTAACACATCGAAGAACTTTAAGCGTTTGATCGCCAAATCGTCACATAGAATGAATGACATGGCATCGTCCCATTCTAATGCAAGCTTAACGACAAATTTATCTGCATCTAGATGAGATTTCATTTCATCACAGGTAAGATCTTGATTTTTTACACGTACTACAGCGCCGTCGTCGCCAAGAGCATGAAGCTCAGCTTCCATGCCTAATTGAAAGTTATCACCTAAACTGGTATCGGTTAACCAATCTGTCATCAATTCATCCGGCGCTTTTTCTGGTGAAACGCTAGTAACAGGTAAAGTACCCAATACTTTCCTTAATAATGCTAAGAAATCTTCAGCTTTGCTGCGACTACTGGTATTGATAACAATAATGTTATGTTCAGCATTGATGTAAGCGTGGGTATCGGTTACGCGAGAAAAAGCACGTGGTAATAACTCAAAGATAATATCTTCTTTAAATTGTTCTTTTTCTTTTTTAGTTGCACTTCGAGACTGTTCAGCTTCGTGTAAGTTGATTTTTTCTTCTAACATGTTTTTAACGACAGGGGCTGGTAATATTTTTTCTTCCTTGCGAGCACATAAAAGATGATTGCCATTAACTGAATGAACAATGCTTTGACCATGTTTACCTAAAGCATTTACCCAACCAAAATGTGACATTTCAGTTGAACCACATGGAGTAAACAAGTGTTCAGCAAGGTGTTTTTCTAAATCTTCTTCAGAAGATTGAAACGGGCGTGTGAAGGCAAAAAAGTAGAGATTCTTAAACCACATAAATACTATCCTTTGCCCATTTATTATAGGGCTGATTTGCAAAAGGTGGCTATATTAACGTAATTTAATACCCTAGTCATTTTAAAAAAAGTATGAATTTTTTAGCTCATATCTTTAAAGTAAATATCGTAACATAAGCCTTGCCCTTCAGGGCATGATGCGGTGATAGTGCCGTTTAACGTATCGGTTACGAGATTATTAATAATATGCGTGCCTAATCCTGTGCCGCCATTCCCTGCCTTGGTGGTATAAAAAGGGTCAAATAATAGTGCAAGTTTGTCTTGCGGAACCCCCACGCCATTATCTTGATATTGAATATGAATCTCATCACTTTGCATGTTTACTCTTATGATTATTTGACCTCTATTAATACTATCAAAACCATGAATAATCGAATTGATAATCAGGTTGGTAAATATCTGAGCAATGGCGCCTGCATGACAGTAGATGTCTATATTATCAATGCAGTCAATTTTAATTGTATGACTGGTCTTCTTCAGTTTAGGGTGTAAAGATTGAATGATTTCATCAATGTATTTAGCTAAGTTTATTTGTCTTATTTTATCACTGGTTTGATCAACGGCCACTTGCTTAAAGCTTGCAATTAACTCTGATGCTCGTTGTAAGTTATTAAGAAGTAATTGCAAGCTGTGATCGGCATTTTGTACAAAGTCGTCAAGGCCTCGTTTACTGAGCTTATGCTGATTAATATCTTCGTTTAGTTTGGTAAGTAAGTCTGCTAAATAGCTAGTTGAAGTGATACTGACACCAATAGGGGTATTTATTTCATGTGATACCTCTGCGGATAAGTTACCAAGAATTGCCATTTTTTCAGCGTTAAGTAAACGTTCTTGGGCTTTATTGAGCTCAAGAATCGATCCTTTCAACTCTTTATTGGTTTTGGTTAAGGTGGTTTCGGTATTACTACGTCGACTGTTTTCTGCTTTTAATTTTTCTTGTTGAGTTAATAATTCACGTTGTTGTCTTTCCATTTTTAACATTGTGGTACTTAACGAAGAGGTTTTTTTAGCAACTTCTTGTTCTAACATTAAATTTTGTTCGTCTAATTTATTGTTAGAAGAAATAACTTCAGCTTGTGCGTGGGCTAGCTCATCCTTATACCGGGAAAGTTCTGATAACAAATTGTTGTAGGCATTTTGTAGAATACTGAGTTCGTTTTTTTCATAGTTAATGATATGGATTTTTGAAGACTCAGGATCATCAATATCAAATCGATTGATTTGTTCGGTTAACTCATTTAAAGGATTGGTTAAAAATTTGGAAAAAGTTAACGAGAATAGAAACACTAATGCGGCTGTTTTAACCATGGCGTTGCCAATAAGGAAGTATATACCTACTTCAATACGATTAAAAATAACCTCGTTACTAGATAATAAAGTAACGGTTCCTACTTTGGTGGTACGGCCCGAAAATTCAAAAACAAGTGGAAAACTATGACCAAAAAGCCCTTCTGATAAAGAATTAATATTGAAATAGCCTTGGTCTTCATCTTTATTAGATAATACCAAATTTAAATCAGCGGTACTTACTTCTCCAAGTTGAGTGATCACTTGTTGGTTTTCATCAGTAACCTTAATACCCTTTATCATAGGTATTGCCACTAACCCTTCGGCAATATCTATCGCTTGTTGTGTATTTAGTTCCCAAACTGCACGAGTTAGACTGCTACTAAAGGTTTTTTCAAGGGTTAATAGCTCGCTATTGATATGACTTTTTGTATTAACGTATTCAGCACCAATTTGTACACAGGTCACAATAAACGTTAAAACGAAATAAAACGACAATACACGTGATAATAGCTTGCGAGAAATACTGGTTACTTTCATTCAATGTTCTTTTATTTTTTAATGAACTTGTTTAATTTTAGCTAGTTTATTGGATGATAAAAGTTTTTTCTGCAAAATATCTAACATTTCTTTTAAAAACACTAAGTTATTCCTATAGTAATGCTATTACATTGTTACTTTATTAAATAAAATAGTAGCTGTCACAAAAGTGTCATTATCAGTAGGCACAATACGCTGCAATTAATCAGTAACTTAATAATTATACCTAAGGTAAAAACATGAAACTCTCTTATAACGTACTAACTGTTGCTTTGATTTCAGCATTATCGGCTCAAACATTTGCTGGCGATGTAACTATTTATGGTAAAGCTAATCTTTCTGTTCAATCTTCTGATGAAGGTGAGGGATCGTTTACTGAAGTTAAAAGTAATGCTTCTCGCATTGGTTTTAAAGGTACTCATGAATTATCAGATGGGCTTGAAGTAGTTTATAAAGCTGAATTTCAAGTAGACTTAGATGGCGACAGTGCTAAAGGTGATAGCATTACTGATCGTAATCAATATGTTGGTTTACGTGGTAGTTTTGGTGAAGTGTTATTAGGAAAAAACGACACTATGTTGAAACAATCCCAAGGAAAAGTAGATTTATTTAGTGATTTAAATGGGGATATCAAACATTTGTGGAAAGGCGAAAACCGCATGAGTGATACTATTTCTTATAAATCACCTAAATTTAATGGCTTTCAAGTTGGCGTAACTTATGTTGCTGAAGATAGTGTTGAAGGTGAAGATGCTTCATCAATCGCAGTATTTTATGGTGATAAGAGTCTAAAAAAATCCAACATTTATGCTTCTTTTGCTATAGACAGTGATATGAAAGGATATGACAATACACGTGCAACGGTTCAAGGTAAGTTTTCAGGCATCACTTTAGGTGCAATATTGCATACTCAAGAAAGTATTTCGACTGGCGCAGAAATGGACGGTTTCTTGGCATCGGCTAAGTATACTTTTGATAAAGTTACTGTTAAAGGACAATTCCAAACGGCTGAATATGACGGTGGCGATGATAAATCAGGTATTACGTTAGGTGCTGATTATAAGTTGGCAAAAAGCACCAAGCTTTATACTTTTTATACGACGCTTGATATGGATAGTGGTGCTGATGAAGATTACTTAGCGGTAGGTATTGAATACAAATTTTAAAACCTAACAATATCAATTATATTAAAGCGGCTTTAGTCGCTTTTTCTTTTTGAGCTAAAGAAAAAACATTAAATTTGATTTTTGTAATATAACTGTCATAAAAAGTTATCACAATGTTCATTATAAGAGTAACAAGATTCTAATTAGGAAGTTGACATGAGCAGACAGATTTTGGTTGTTGAAGATGAGGCTCCGATCAGAGAAATGATCACTTTTGTACTTGAGCAAAATGGTTTTAATGTTATTGAAGCACAAGACTATCAACAAGCGTTAACTGAAATTAGTGAGCCTTATCCTGACTTGATTTTACTTGACTGGATGTTACCTGGTGGCTCAGGTGTTAAGCTTGCTAAAACCTTAAAGCAAAATGAATATACTCGCACCATCCCTATCATCATGTTAACGGCTCGTGCCGATGAAGATGATAAAGTGAAAGGGTTTGAGGTAGGAGTTGATGACTATGTTACTAAACCATTTTCTCCTAAAGAATTGATTGCTCGTATTAAAGCGGTCATTCGCCGTGTGTCTCCTACTGCGTTAGAAGAAGCTATTGAATTTCATGGAATGAAGCTTGACCCAGTTGCTCACCGGGTTGCAATTAATGAAAGAGCTTTAGAGTTAGGGCCAACAGAATTTCGGTTGTTACATTTTTTTATGACACATACCGAACGAGTATATAGTCGAGAACAGTTGCTTGATAATGTTTGGGGCACTAATGTTTATGTTGAAGACAGAACCGTAGATGTGCATATTAGACGATTACGTAAAGCGATTTCTGGTGAAGGGCATGAAGACTTTATTCAAACTGTTCGAGGCTCAGGTTATCGTTTCTCTGGTAAAACTAAATTAAGTAACTAAACAGCATCTATGTATTTTCGATTATCAGTTAAAAAAGTCATCACTCGACTTGTCGTCATTATTTTATTGAGTGCCTTGCTCGGTTTTATGATTGGCAATACGCTTTTAGTGGTTGCAATTAGTTCATTGTCATTATTGATTTGGCATTATCATCATTTATTAAAACTCATCCAATGGTTATGGCGTAGTAAAGCGCTATCTCCTCCAGAAGCTGAAGGTGTTTGGGGACGCATATATGATGGTTTATATCGCCAAACTAAGCAATATCGTAAAAAGCAAAAGCAATTAAATGAAAAAATTAGGCAGTTTAGAGATGGCGCTGAAGCTTTACCTGATGCTGCTTTAGTACTTTCTCATGATTTATTTATTGAATGGGGTAATAAGAAAGCCCAACGTATTCTCGGCATTAGGTGGCCAGGAGATGTGGGACAGCGTATTGATAACTTAATTCGCTTTCCTGAATTTGCCAAATATATAGCAGATGGAAACTTTGAACAACCTTGTCTTATTCCTTCACCAGTTAATATTGAAGCAGTACTAGAGTTAAGGTTGATGGCTTATGGAAGCGATCAAGTACTTTTTCTGGCGCGTGATATTAGTAAGATTCATCGCTTGGAAGAAATGCGTAAAGACTTTGTTGCCAATGTTTCTCATGAATTAAAAACCCCTTTAACTGTCGTGCGTGGTTATGTTGAGATGGTACAAGCCACCGAGCATGCACTCGATCCTCATTGGCACAAAGTGTTCAATACCATGGAAGAGCAAGTGTCTCGTATGGATAGATTAGTTGAGCAGTTATTAGTATTGTCGCGTGTTGAAATTCATGCAGATGAGGACGATAAACAAAGGGTAAACATGCCTAAATTGATACACGCTTTGTTAAGTGATGTTCAATGGTTAAATCAAGAAAAGGCACATCAAATAACGACAGATATAGATGAAAAGCTATTTATTGTGGGCATTGAGAGTGAGCTGAAGAGCGCATGTGCTAATTTACTTTCTAATGCGATTGCCTATACACCCGCACATGGTGAAATCAATGTGAGTTGGCAGCAAGTAGGCGATAAAGTGAAATTTTCAGTAAAAGACAATGGTCTTGGCATTCGCCCTGAACATGTTAATCGTTTAACAGAAAGGTTCTTTCGCGTAGATAAATCACGCTCTCGTGATACCGGCGGCTCAGGTTTAGGACTTGCGATAGTTAAACATGTACTTAATCATCATCATGCTGAGCTTGATATTCAAAGTAAAGTAGGTAAGGGCAGCGAGTTTATTATCTATTTTGATGCCAAATTTAACCAGATTGCTTAATTAAATGACTTAGTCTTTAGATTCAGTCTAAAAATCAGTAATAAATCCCAATGTCATCTAAGTGTCACAAAGTTTAAATATAATTGTCATATTCACTTTATATAGTGTGTTCAACTTAATTAGCTATATCAATTTACGTCAATACATAGACAGCTTGATATGCAACACTCTCATCGGAGAACAACATGGGTTTTAAACGTACACTAGGCATCATCGGTTTAACCAGTTTAATGAGTTTTTCATCATTAGCGATTGATAACGATTTACCAGAGTATAAAAAAGTAAGTGGTGTTTCAGGTAATGTATCTTCAGTAGGCTCAGATACATTAGCGAACATGATGACATTTTGGGCAGAAGAATTTAAACGTACTTACCCTAATGTAAATGTTCAAATTCAAGCAGCAGGTTCATCTACAGCTCCTCCTGCATTAACAGAAGCCACTTCAAACTTAGGGCCAATGAGTCGTAGAATGAAGTCTCGTGAAGTTGAAGCGTTTGAAAAACGTTATGGTTACAAGCCAACAGCGGTGCGCGTGGCGATCGATGCTTTAGCGGTATTTGTTCATAAAGATAATCCGTTAAAAGGTTTACGTATCGATCAGGTAGATGCCATTTTTTCTAACAATCGCAAATGTGGCGCAACAAAAAATGTCGATCGTTGGGGAGACATAGGCTTAACAGGTGATTGGATCGGAAAAGATGTGCAATTGTATGGTCGTAACTCGGTTTCTGGTACTTATGGCTACTTTAAGAAAAAAGCATTATGTAAAGGTGATTTCAAAAATAGTGTTAATGAACAACCTGGCTCTGCATCAGTAGTTCAATCGGTGTCAGCATCATTAAACGGAATTGGTTATTCAGGAATTGGTTATAAAACTTCTGGTGTTCGTGCTTTAGCATTATCCAAAAAAGGTAGTAACTTTGTTGAAGCAAATATGGCAAATGCTATTTCAAAAAAATATCCATTGTCTCGCTTTTTATATGTTTATGTTAACAAACACCCAAATAAGCCTTTAGCGCCAATGGAAGCTGAGTTTTTGAAAATGGTTTTATCTAAATCAGGCCAAAGTATTGTAGAAAAAGATGGCTACATTCCATTACCTAAATCAGTTGTTACTAAGGAACTGAAGAAATTAGGATTAGTTAAGTAATAAATAGCAACTTTATAACTAAAGCTGATGAATTAAAGCCAATTACTAAGGTAATTGGTTTTTTTGATCTATGATTAAGTCAAATAGAGAACAATAAGAAAGGCGAATGATTAGATTAATACAAAAACAAATAACTGTTATTTATGGCTTTATTGCTGTAAATTTAAAATATTGTCTTTTTGAATGTTTGTAAATAATTAAACATTTATGTCTCAATCACCAGTAAAAATAGAAACTGTCGCTCGATTAAATCGAAACCTAGGCTTGTTACAGGCAGGCTCGATGGTGACTATTGATTTTGCTACACCAGCAGGGCAAAAAGGTAAATTTCGTACAACTTTTGTTGGCTATTTACCTAAGAAATATGTCCTTGTTCAATATCCAGATACTAATAAACTTGGAAATTTTGGTAAATATATCACTCAAGGTATTGGCGTGACTGTTAGAGGATTAATTGAAGGGCAAGAAGGTGCTGTGGCTGCTTTTGTCAGTAATGTTAAACAAACCATACAAATTCCTTCGAAACTTATTGTCTTAGACTTTCCCAGAACAGTGACGATTCAAAGCTTACGTAATTCATTACGTATTGATACCGATATTCAAGCGAAAGTAAAAATTGGCAAAGAATATTGGAGTTCGATGATCACCGATATTTCTATTAATGGCTGCCAATTAAATATCAGCAATGGTGAGCAATTAACCTTAATGAAAGATAAAGTAGTAGAAATTACTGTTGAAGAATTTCAAGGCTTAAGTAATTTAAAACTTAGTGCTGAAATATGCAGTGCTAAAGCACAGTTTGATGGCATTTGTTTAGGTTTAAAGTTTCAAGAGAACAGTCGTCCCAATGTGACTAAGCTACTTCACCACATTATAACTGTAGAGCTTTAGTTTTAATTTTTTTTGTTGCTAATATTCTGCACTTTAGTGCTAATAAACCCATCACTCATTTGTAGTTCAATATTTTCCCCTATACTTACTTGAGCAACTTCTTTAATAATTTTACCTTCTTCAGAGCGTGCGACACTATACCCTCTAGCAATGGTTGCCAAAGGACTAAGTAGATGTATTTGCTCTATATTATGAACGAATTGTTCTTTTTTATGTTGCAGCAGGCTTTCTATCGCTGAAGATATTCTCAACTGGTATTGTTGTACACTGATTTGATTCTGTTCAATACGATTAAGTGGAGATAGATGTTTTAAGCTATTCCTAAGTTGTTGAGGCTTAGTTTTTGCTAATGATAAAACTGTTGTTATTGCATAATTTAAACGTATGGCTAAATCATCAGCTTTTTGTTGGTTTGCTTGTAACTGTTGTTCAGGATGGGTTTGTTTTAAACGATGTAGCAAGGTTTGTAATTGAAGACTTTTATCTTCTTCTATTCGTTTGAAGCTTGTTTGTAACTGTGTCTTAAGGCGAGTAAGTTTTAGTGCTATTTCTTGAATATCAGCACTCACAAGCTCTGCGGCTGCGGTAGGTGTTGCGGCACGTAAGTCAGCGACATAATCACAAAGCGTGGTATCAATTTCATGGCCAACAGCACTAATGGTTGGAATATTGCTTTGATGAATAACTCTTACGACTTCTTCTTCATTGAACGGCCATAAATCCTCTAAAGAGCCACCACCTCGACCAATAATAAGCACGTCACACTCTTTACGTTGATTAGCAAGTTTGATGGCAGAAACTAAATCATTCTTTGCTAAGTCTCCCTGTACTAAAGCAGGATAAATGATCGCTTTAATTAACGGGTTTCTACGCTTTAGCACAGATAATATATCTTTTACCGCAGCGCCAGTAGGGGATGTGATAATCCCAACGGTTTTTACCTCGGTTTGTATAACTTGTTTGATATGCTGAGCAAAGAGTCCTTGAGCATTGAGTTTGGCTTTTAGTTGTTCATATTGCTGACGTAATAACCCTTCGCCAGCATCTTCCATAAGCTCAATGATGACCTGAAAGTCACCGCGCGGTTCGTATAAAGAGACTTTCGCGCGAACTAATACCTGCTGACCATTTCGAGGCATGTTACCACCCGATAAACGAACTCGACGATTATTGCCTTTAAACATCGCACATTTTACTTGTGACTTATTATCTTTGAGTGATAAATACCAATGACCTGAGCTTGCAGCGATGAAATTGGATATTTCACCAGATAACCATACGGTATTTAGCTCACTTTCTAACATGAACTTTACTTTTTTGGTGAGTTCACTGACTTGTAAAATGTGTTGTTGGCTCATAAATGTTTCGTCTTTTGGGGATTTCATCATTATTTTTCAGCGTATTATAAGTTTTTATACGAAATAATGAAATTTAAGTTTACCTAAAAGGTGAAAACGGTTAAAATTCTGCCGCAATATTTCCTCCCTAACCACACCTTTTTAGAGAGATGTTGCGATGCTAAGAATTGCTCAAGAAGCACTAACTTTTGATGATGTATTACTTGTACCTGCCCATTCAAAAGTACTCCCACATACGGCTGATTTGAAAACTAAATTAACCCGTAAAATTAATTTAAATGTACCGATGATTTCTGCGTCTATGGACACGGTGACTGAAGCACGTTTAGCTATAACCCTAGCGCAAGAAGGCGGCTTAGGTTTTATTCATAAGAATATGACTATTGCTGAACAAGCGAAAAATGTTTCACAAGTAAAGAAATATGAAAGTGGTATTGTTTCAGATCCTGTTACTGTTAGTGCTAATTTCACTATTGAACAAGTGATGCATCAAGCAGACGACTTAGGGTTTTCAGGTTTTCCTGTTGTGGATAATAACCAAAACCTTGTTGGTATTATCACTGGTCGTGATTTACGTTTTGAAACAGACTTAACTAAGCCTGTTTCTGCATTAATGACCGCTAAAGAAAATTTAGTTACCGTGAAAGAGGGTGCTGCTCGCGAAGAAATTTTAGGGTTAATGCATGAAAATCGCATTGAAAAAATTCTAGTGGTTGATGATGCATTTAAACTTGTTGGTTTGATCACTGCGAAAGATTACCAAAAAGCTGAAAATAAACCTGATGCTTGTAAAGATGAGTTAGGTCGTTTACGTGTTGGCGCAGCAGTTGGTGTTGGTGCAGGTACGGATGAACGTATCGATGCTTTAGTTGCAGCTGGCGTGGATGTATTGCTCATCGATACTTCACATGGTCATTCACAAGGTGTTTTAGATCGTGTAAAAGAAGCGCGTAATAAATATCCTGATTTACAAATCATTGCTGGAAACGTAGCAACAGCTGCTGGCGCAAAAGCCATGGCTGATGCAGGTGTTGATGCGGTTAAAGTAGGTATTGGCCCAGGTTCAATTTGTACTACCCGTATTGTTACCGGTGTTGGAGTTCCACAATTAACAGCTATTTCAAATGCAGTTGAGGGCTTGAAAGGTACTGATATTCCTGTAATCGCTGATGGCGGCATTCGTTTTTCAGGTGATATTGCTAAAGCACTTGTTGCTGGTGCTCATTGTGTAATGGTTGGCAGCATGTTTGCTGGTACAGAAGAAGCACCAGGTGAAGTTGAACTTTATCAAGGTCGTTATTATAAATCATATCGTGGTATGGGCTCTTTAGGCGCAATGAGCCAAAAAGAAGGTTCAAGTGATCGATATTTCCAAAAGTCTGATGGTGAAGCTGACAAATTAGTACCAGAAGGTATTGAAGGTCGTGTTGCTTATAAAGGGCCAGTATCGGCCATTATTCATCAGCAAATGGGCGGTTTACGTTCATCAATGGGGTTAACGGGATCAAAAGATATTGAGACCATGCGTACTAAGCCTGAATTTATGAAAATAACCTCAGCAGGTATGGGCGAGTCGCATGTACATGATGTAACCATAACAAAAGAAGCCCCAAATTATAGAATGGGGTAACTAATATAGGCATTGGCCTTTTAATCTGACTTCTGCGTTGGAAGTACTCATTGACTAGCGTCAACTCCGTGCTTCCGCCTTGAATTCAAATAAAAATTCTCAACGCTTATATTGGAAAAAAATTTAAACAGGTTGAGTTTGCCTCTTGTTTTAAGAGAAAACTCAGCCTGTTGTTATTTATAAAAAGCATCTAATGGTGCTTCACTTTAAAAAAACAGGAATTATTTCATGACGACTACAAATAAAGACATTCATAGCAGCCGCATACTGATATTAGATTTTGGTTCACAATATACTCAGCTTATTGCACGTCGAGTGCGTGAAATAGGGGTTTACTGTGAGCTTTGGTCTTGGGACGTAACAGAAGAGCAAATTAAAGGCTTTAACCCTACCGGTATTATTCTTGCGGGTGGCCCTGAGTCAGTTACAGCCGAGAACTCTCCTCGTGCGCCTGAATATGTTTATACCGCAGGCGTACCTGTTTTAGGTATTTGTTACGGCATGCAAACTATGGCGGAGCAACTTGGCGGTGGTGTAGAAAGTTCTGTTCATAAAGAATTTGGTTATGCTGCGGTTGAGTTAATTGCTAAGTCTGCGCTATTCAACAAAGTTGAAGACAGCATCGGTGATAATGGCAACGCCTTACTTGACGTATGGATGAGCCATGGTGATAAAGTTTCAGCTATTCCGACTGGCTTTGTAACTGTTGCACAAACATCAAGTTGTGCTTTTGGCGCAATGGCGAACGAAGAGAAGAAATTCTACGGCGTACAATTCCACCCAGAAGTGACCCACACTAAGCAAGGTTTACGCATTTTAGAAAACTTTGTTGTCGATATTTGTCAGTGTGAAAAATTATGGACATCAGCGTCAATCATTGATGATGCTGTTGCTAAAATGAAAGCACAAATAGGCGATGATGAAGTTATCCTTGGCCTCTCAGGCGGTGTAGATTCCTCAGTGGTTGCTATGTTATTACAACGTGCAATTGGCGATAAGCTTACTTGTGTATTTGTTGATAACGGATTACTTCGATTAAACGAAGGTCAACAAGTGATGGAAATGTTTGGTGATCATTTTGGCTTAAATATCATTAAGATTGATGCTGAAGATCGTTTCCTTGAGCGTTTAGCCGGTGAGAGTGAGCCAGAAGCCAAGCGGAAAATTATCGGTAACGTATTTATTGATGTTTTTGAAGAAGAATCTAACAAATTAGAAAATGCTAAATGGTTAGCACAGGGGACTATTTACCCAGATGTAATTGAGTCAGCAGCTTCAGCTACCGGTAAAGCACATGTAATTAAATCTCACCATAACGTAGGTGGATTACCTGATTACATGAAATTAGGCCTAGTTGAACCATTACGTGAACTATTTAAAGATGAAGTACGTAAAATAGGTTTAGAACTAGGTTTACCGTATGACATGCTTTATCGTCATCCGTTCCCAGGGCCAGGTTTAGGTGTACGTATTTTAGGTGAAGTGAAAAAAGAATATGCTGATTTATTACGTCGCGCCGATGCTATTTTCATTGAAGAACTACATAACCATGATTTGTACACAAAAGTAAGCCAAGCGTTCACTGTATTCTTACCTGTACGCTCAGTTGGTGTAATGGGTGATGCGCGTAAATACGATTGGGTTGTTTCATTACGTTGTGTTGAAACGATTGATTTCATGACCGCTCGCTGGTCACATTTACCGTATGATTTCTTAGGGTTAGTCTCTAATCGAATTATTAACGAAATTGATGGTATTTCAAGAGTGGTTTACGATATTTCTGGTAAGCCACCAGCCACCATCGAGTGGGAATAACTTTGTTATAAACTGGTTATAACAATAAGTTTCGGCGTTGCTAGTACTCACCTATAGTCATAGGCTCCGTACTTCTGCCTTGAACTTTAATGTTCTACCTACGTTTCAAACCAAGTTAGTTTAATAGCGCTATTTTAAAATTTTTATAAGCCTCGGAGTTGCAAAACCTGAGGCTTTTTATTAACAACCAGTAAATAAGGAGCTTAGACTAGTTGAATTTTTAGCGAAACTGTAGAGCTTTTTATTTTTGAGCTTATGGCTATAAGTAATGAAATAAAAAGAGAAAGCAATGCAGGTAAAAGTTCAAATAGGAAGAGCCGGCAGAAAAATGACAATAGAAAGATTAGAAACTAAACAGCGCATGAGCCGTATCGTTAAACATAACGGAACAGTATACTTATGTGGTCAGGTTGCCGCTGATGCAAGTAAAGATATTACTGAGCAGACTCAAACGATGTTAGATAAAGTCGAAATCTTACTTGAACAAGCAGGCAGTTCAAAAGAGCATGTATTATCGGCAACTATCTATTTAAAAACTATGGCTGATTTTTCCGCAATGAATGTTGTATGGGATGCTTGGGTCCCTAGTGGTTTTGCACCTGCTCGTGCTTGTGTGCAAGCAGCAATGGCTCGCGATGTTTTGTTGGTTGAAATTTCAGTAGTGGCAGCTGAGATATAATTTATTACATTCTAATGAATAAAACAGCACCTAACACCACTGTAATAATTTACAGTGGTGTTTTTTTTATGTACTCTTAGGTCTGAAAGTTTAGATAATCAAATAAATAGAAATAATTTAAGGAAGAGTAATGATTAAGTTGTATGGTTTTGGTAAAGCGTTTGGTGTTGCTGATGCAAGCCCTTTTGTGGTGAAGGTTGATTTATTTTTAAAGTTAGCTGGTATTGAGTTTGAATATATTGGTGATTTTAATAATATTAAAAAATCCCCAAAAAACAAAATGCCTTTTATTGAAGATAAAGGCTTAAAAGTTGGTGATTCGGCTTTTATTTTGAAATACCTTACTCAAACTTATGACGTACAGCTTGATGATTTTCTAACTATTGAACAAAAAGCGCAAGCGTCACTTTTTGCCCACGCTCTAGATGAAAGTTTATACTGGTGTTTGGTTTATTCTCGCTGGATTAAAGAAGATACTTGGCCTGTTATCAACGATAATTTTTTTGGAAAACTCCCTATACCGCTAAAATGGTTTTTACCGAACATTATCCGTAAAGATGTGACCAAAACATTAAAGCGTCAAGGTTTTGGTCGACATAGCGAAGCTGAGCTTTTAGTCATTGCCGATCAACAATCCTCTGCATTATCGACTTTGTTAGGTGATAAGGATTACTTTTTTGGTGAGCAAGCCTGTTCTTTTGATGCTATTGCCTATGCAGCATTATGTGAATTTATTTCAGTAGATTTTGATAATTCATTCAATGCTAAAGCTAAAAGTCATAAAAACTTAGTCGATTATTGTCAACGTATTGAGCAGCAGTTTTATAACTAATCATTTAGCAATAAAAACGTTTATGGATACAATATAGTGATAAATAATCAATTAATTAGCTCTTTAAAAAGCAAGTTTGGTTTTGATGGCTTTCGTCAAGGTCAAGAGCAAACTATTACTCAATTATTAAGTGGTCATTCATCATTAGCAATATTTCCCACAGGCTCAGGCAAGTCACTATGTTATCAATTAACAGCATTGCATTTACCGCATTTAACCTTAGTGGTTTCACCTTTATTGGCGTTGATGAAAGATCAACTAGAGTTTTTAGCCCGTCATGGTATTGCGGCAGCAAGCATTGATTCAAGTTTAACACCAGATCAAAATCAGCAAGTAATGGCTGATGTTCGAACAGGTAAAACAAAAATACTAATGGTTTCTGTTGAGCGTTTTAAAAATGAACGTTTTAGACAATTTATTGAATCAATTACTGTGTCGATGTTAGTAGTAGATGAGGCTCACTGTATTTCTGAGTGGGGGCATAATTTTCGTCCTGATTATTTAAAGCTCCCTGCTTACCAACAAGCATTGAATATTCCTTTAACGTTGTTATTAACAGCGACAGCGACACCACAAGTGGTGAAAGATATGGCCGATAAGTTTGCTATTACGCCCGAATGTGTGGTGCAAACCGGTTTTTATCGAAAAAATTTAGAACTATCGGTTGAAGCAGTTGCAGAGCATGATAAAAACTCACGTTTAATCCAATTATTAGCTCAGTTACCCTCTGGGTTTTCAATGAACCCAAATGACTCAGGTATTGTTTATGTTACTTTGCAGCAAACGGCAGAGCAGGTAGCGCGCTTTCTCCAAGAGCAACAAATAAATGCTTGTGCTTACCATGCAGGTTTTGATAGTGAAACTCGACAGAGAATTCAAACAGATTTTATGTCAGGTAAAACCCGTGTTATTGTTGCCACTATTGCTTTTGGTATGGGTATAGATAAAGCTGATATTCGCTTTGTTGTGCATTATGACTTGCCTAAGTCGATTGAAAATTATAGCCAAGAAATTGGTCGAGCGGGGCGTGATGGTTTGCCATCTCAGTGTATAACCTTGGCAAATTTGTCAGGGTTAAATACGCTAGAAAACTTTGTTTATGGTGATACGCCTGAACTATCAGGAATTGAGCATGTATTGTCGGTGATCAATCAAGAGCAACAGCATCAGCGTTGGGAATTACAGGGGTTATCGTTATCTACGGATAGTAATATTAGGCAACTGCCATTGAGAACGTTGTTAGTACAACTTGAACTAAAAGGTGTGATAAAACCGTTATACGCTTACTTTGCCGACTTTAAATATAAATTTCTTGCCAAAAAAGAAGAGATTTTGCAAAGCTTTGATGGAGAAAGGAAAAGCTTTCTTCAGGCAATCTTTAATAGTAGCCAAATGAAAAAAGTCTGGGCTGAGCCTGACTTTGAACAGTTATTTAACCAATATGGCAGTGAGAGAAGTCGAGCTGTGGCTGCCTTAGAATATTTAGCTGAAAAACGGCTGATTGCCCTAGAAACAAAACGCATTACTGAAGTTTTTCAAGTCGATGTAGCGGCATTAAATACAGCAGGGTTAGCTCTGCAACTCAGTGACTATTTTCTTGAAAAAGAGCAAAGTGAAATAAACCGTATCGCTAACTTAGTGGCTTTTTTCCAACATGAACATTGCTTGACGAACTATTTGGCAGACTATTTTGGTGATAGGAATGCACCAAAAAAGTGTGGTCATTGTTCAGTATGTCGGGGTCATGTCGCAACACTTCAGCCAATAGAAGGTTTAACGTGGCCAAGCGAAGAAGTATTGTTGGATCACCTTCAAGCATTTAAACAATTATTATCAGGTAAGACTAAAGCACCTTTAACGCTAGTGAATTATTGCCGCTTTTTAGCTGGAATCAGTGTGCCAATGTTTGCTCGAAAGAAAGTGAATAAATTATCCGGTTTCGCTTCTTGCCAGCTTTTTTCTCATCAGGCCATTTTAACTAAGTTACAACAACTTGATTTTGGCTATTAATTTTCTCGTTACTAATTCCTTAGTTATGAAATGAGTCTGAAATGAAAACGGCTGAATAAATCAGCCGTTTTAAATAGTTAACTTCAACTGAGTTTGATATTAAGTTAATTAATGTTGATGACCACAACCGCCTTCGCCGTGTACATGTCCATGCTCTAACTCTTCTGTACTAGCTTCGCGCACTTCAAGAATTTCAACTTCAAATTTTAAATCAATACCAGCTAAAGGGTGATTACCATCAACAGTGATTTCTTCATCGGTAACATCAATAACGATAACAGTTTGTTCGCCTTCATCAGTAGTTGCACGTAATTGACTACCTACTTCTAAGTCTTCAATGCCTGCAAACATTTCTTTTGGTACCGTTTGTACGAAACCATCAATACGTTCACCGTAGGCATTCTCTGCTGTTACAGATACTTCAAAACTATCGCCGACTTGATGACCTTCTAACGCACCTTCTAGACCAGGAATTAAATAGCCTGTACCTTGGATAACCGAAAGGGGATTATGATCGTATGAGCTATCGATTAAGGTGTCTTCGCTGTCAGATACTGCATAATGTAGTACTACAACTTTGTTTTTTTCAATTTTCATTTATGTTCCAATAATGTTTAAAATAATGTACAAATTAATTTCTAAAAAGGGAGTTGAATAGTTTTATTCTATTTCTAATGAATAAGGTAGAGCATCAATGTTTAGCAATGTTGACTCTTGACCTTTTATTCTTAAATTTATGTTTTCTTCTAAGTCACTGGCTAATATCGCTTGGATATATATTTTTCTATTATCAGCTTGATAAACATTAGTTAAATCTCCAGCTTTACGCCAGTTTTCACCAAGTTGTTTTTCAATCACATCATCAATTGAAATTGGGTCTAGTTCAGCAGTCAATAAGAAAAGAGCTTTTTTATTTTTTCCTAAATATTGCATACGAGCAACCGTTTCTTGGCCTAGGTAGCAACCTTTAGTAAAGCTAATGCCATTAATAGCTTGCATATTAAGCATTTGTGGTACGTATTGCTCTACTCCATTATCAGATAATAACGGAATACCTTGACTGATTTCTAATAAATCCCACACCTTAGCTGAGAAAACAGGTAATGAAAATGAGCTAACAATTTGTTCAATAGCTGAATTATCGTCTATGAGTATGTAACGCTCAATGCTACCTGCTAGATAAATTAACGTTGTATTATCAACTTGAATAACCGGGGATAAGCTATCGGGAACTTGTTGGAATTTTTTTCGTAATAGCTCGGCTGCTGATTTTCCAACCAATGCATAAAAGCCAAGATTTTCAGTTTGCTCGATTTCAACTTTGGCAAAGACACCAAATTTTTTCAGTTCAGTTAGTGATGCGTTCAAGGTTGATTTTGGCTGGAATAATAAATGTTCATCATTACGATCAAATAATCGAAAACATGAAAATACTTTTCCTTTGGCATTACAGTGTGCGCCGTAAAGCAGCTTATCTTGAGCTAAGGAATTTACATCGCAAGTCACTTGTCCCTGTAAATATTTACTTTGTTCCTCTCCATGTAAAGAAATAGCGCTAAAATGGCTTAACTCGATGAAATAGTTTTCAGGAAGTTGCTCTAAAGATGGAAGGCTTTGTTCTATTGGTAATGTCATAATGAATATTTCTTGCCAGAGTTAATTGCCTAAGTTATGTGTTAATTAATAAGGGCGTAATGTGAAATTACAAGCTATGATCTAAACTATTTATTGCTTAATAGTCGATCTAATCATAGCGTTTGACTCTTTGATTTTGCTACAATATCAATACGTATAAATGTTGTGGTGGTTTATGGTTAGCAGTAATTTTGATAGTAATAAAGTTGATGATAGTAGTGTTGAGATTACAGAGGTAGCCACTATGAAGTTAATTGCTAAAGACAAAGCCCGATTAAAATGGGCATGTCGACGAGGTATGCTTGAGCTTGACGTACTATTTATGCCTTTTGTTGATGATGTATACGAAGGATTGTCGTTTGACGATCGTCAAACATTTGAACGATTATTAACTTGCCAAGATCCTGAATTATTTGCTTGGTTTATGGGGCATGAAGAGTGCAAGGATGATAAACTCAACGCAATGGTGCAATTTATACTCGGTCGAGTCAAAGTATAATTTACTGATCGGAAACTCTAAAAATAAACAGCTTATTCTTTTTATATCTCAACTAAGCTTGCTAATTTTTGTTTGCTTAGCTCTGGTAATGGCTAAGTTATTTCCTGCGGCTTACGTGTTAGTCTGCTTTTTGTTTGCTCTACTTACGATGTTTTATTTTCAGCTTAGTAGGCCAGCTGAGCAGGAACAGTATTTTGTACTACACCCAAACGGACAAGTGGACTGTTTAGCCGGAAAGGAATATAGCTTACATCGAAATAGTCGTATTGGTTGGCTTGGTTGTTGGTTGATATTAATACCTTTAAACAAGTCTTCAACAAAGAAAACAGATAAAAAAAACATCCGCTACTTTATTTTCAACGATAGCATCAGTCATCAAGATTACTCACGTTTGACTCGATATGTAATACGAGCAAAAACCAGTAATATTAGCTAGGATTCAGGTAAAGTCTCTAACTGAGGAGATAATATAGTTGTTTGGCTTGTACTGCTAAGTTCAGGGAAGTCTAAAGTATAATGTAAACCACGGCTCTCTTTTCGAGAAAGAGCACTTTTAATTATTAATTCAGCAACTTGTACCAAATTTCTTAATTCAAGTAAGTTATTACTCACGCGGAAATTTTGATAATATTCGTCAATCTCACACTGCAGCAACTCTACCCGATGCAGCGCTCTTTCAAGTCGTTTAGTTGTACGAACAATACCGACATAATCCCACATAAATAAACGTAATTCATGCCAATTATGTTGAATAACCACTTCTTCATCTGAATCAATGACTCGGCTTTCATCCCAAGGAGGGAGTGTGACATTATTATGTTGTACACTTAATGTTTGCTCAATTTCTTCTGCCGCCGCTCGAGCAAATACCAAACATTCAAGTAACGAGTTACTCGCCATACGATTTGCGCCATGTAATCCGGTATAAGCAACTTCTCCTATTGCATATAAATTATCTACATCTGTTTTACCTTGCTTATTAATCATCACACCGCCGCAAGTATAATGTGCTGCAGGTACAACAGGCATAGGTTGAGAAGTAATATCAATGCCTAATGATTTAGTTTTTTCATAAATAGTAGGGAAATGCTGTTTAATAAAGTCTGCAGGTTTATGACTAATATCTAGGTACATACAATCAGCACCAAGGCGTTTCATTTCAAAATCTATTGCTCGAGCAACAATATCTCGAGGTGCTAATTCTGCTCGTTCATCAAAACTAGGCATAAAACGACTACCATCAGGTCGTCTCAATATGGCACCTTCACCTCTGAGCGCTTCGGTGAGTAAGAAGGTTCCGGCATCAGGATGGAATAAACAGGTTGGATGAAATTGGTTAAATTCCATATTAGCTACACGGCAACCCGCTCGCCAAGCCATTGCTATGCCATCACCACTGGCTACATCTGGGTTAGAGGTGTATTGATAAACTTTACTCGCTCCCCCTGTCGCTAAGATCGTTTTTTTTGCAACAATACGCTCAACAACTTCGTTGTCTCTATTCCAAATATAGGCACCAATACACTGCTTTTTCTTTGATTCATCTGTATGACAAACAAGATCGATAGCATTGTATCGCTCAAAAATTCGAATTCGATCATGTTGCTGCACTTTATCAACTAGGGTAGTTTGAATTGCTTGTCCAGTGGCATCAGCGGCATGTAATATACGTCGATGACTATGGCCGCCTTCTCGAGTTAAATGATAACGTTTATCGCCGTGTTCATTTTCTTCCTGATCAAAGTCAACACCTTGATTAATTAACCATTCTAAACAAGATTTTGCATTTTCTGCGGTATATTGAACAATATCTTGTTCGCATAAACCAGCACCAGCAATTAAGGTATCTTCGACATGCGACTCAACACTATCGTTTTCATCAAAAACGGCGGCAATACCACCTTGAGCATAAAAGGTTGAACCAGCGTTCACTAAACTTTTACTGAGAATAACGACATCGGCATTTTGGGCTAAATGTAACGCTAATGATAAACCAGCAGCGCCGCTGCCAATAATTAAAACATCGCAATTGTGTTGTTGATTCATAAACGCTTGGTTTTCAGGTATGATGTATAGGCTGAATATTAACGTCTATTTGCTGTTGAGAACAGAAATAAACGAGCCGTAATAAATTAATTTCATTTTTTTTTAAAATAATTAGAACTTTTTCACACAAGTCCAGTCCTACTTGAAGTGTTTGCTATGAGCCAGATGTAAAAAGTTAGTAAGTTAGGAGTAATGGCTCGAATGAGCGAACAAAACGTTGACCAACAATTGGTCGAGCGGGTACAACGCGGCGATAAAAACGCATTTAACCTGCTAGTAACGAAGTATCAACATAAGGTAGCAAATTTAGTTTCACGCTATGTAAGAAATCATAGTGATGTCCCTGACATTGTACAGGAAGCATTTATTAAAGCTTATCGGGCTTTACCTAATTTTAGAGGGGATAGTGCTTTTTATACTTGGTTATATCGCATAGCGGTAAACTGCGCAAAAAACCATACGGTCGCAAGCAGTAGAAAACCACCAGGCAGTGATATTGAAATTGAGAATGCAGAGATTTATGATTCAGGTGAAGCTTTACGAGAGAATGCATCGCCTGAAAAGTTATTATTAACCAAAGAAATTAAAACAGTTATATTTAATACCATAGAGCAATTACCTGAAGATTTACGTACAGCGATAAATTTAAGAGAACTCGAAGGGTTAAGTTACGAAGAAATAGCTACAATTATGGAATGTCCGGTTGGTACGGTTCGTTCTAGAATATTTAGAGCACGAGATGCTGTAGATAAAAAAATTAGGCCATTGCTTCAGCATTAATGAATATTTTTAAGGTGTATTTATGAGTGAAAGTAAGTTTGAGACTGTGTCATCCCTTGTTGATAGCTATCAAGCAAATGATGATATATTAAATGAAATAGTCAAAGACAACCATTTATCTGCAACTTGGCAACGTTATCATCTTATTGGTGATGTCATGCGTGATGAGGTTGAGTCAACTCTAAATATTGATTTATCGGCTGAAATAGCAAGCGCTATTGCTGATGAACCAACCGTTTTAGCTCCGATTGCTAAAACAAGTTTTACTGAAACAGTTAAAGCTAAAGTTATACAGTTTGCTAAGCCTTTTGGTCAAATGGCAATTGCAGCTTCTGCTGCTGGCCTTATGGTTATGAGCGTTCAGCAAAATGTAGCAGACAATGAAATTTTGACTCCAAATCAAATTGTGCAAACCAATCCTTTAGGTGGTATTGCTGAACCGGTGAGTTTAAATTTCCAACAAAATACTCAGCTTTCTCAAAAGCAAGCGCTTATTCAGCAACAACGTCGCTTTCAAGCATTGCTACAAGACCATAATCAACAAATCAAATTTACTGCTGTAAGCAATGACGTGGCAGAAGTAAAGAAAGAGGCAGAAGAAAAGGTTAAATGAAGTTACTAGCTTATACAATCCTACTGGTAAGCATGAGCTTGCCAGTGATAGCTGATGAAGCTGACAAATCTACAGAAATAAAAAGTGCCGAATCTTGGCTTAATCAACTTTCTCAATCACTTAATACCCTAAATTTTAGTACTTCCTTTGTTGTGGTGAAAAATAATCATGCTGAACCTTATCACTGGTTTCACGGTATGGATGAAAAAGGGAATCAATTAGAAATTTTATCGCTACTTAATGGCCCTCGTCGGGATGTGTTAAGAAAAGGCAATGTAGTGAGCTATATTGAGCCTGAATTGCCACCATACTCTATTATTGCTAATCACCTTAAAGGACCCATTCCAAATATTCTTCGCGGTGATATTAGTTTATTGTCAAAAGCCTATAATTTTAATTTGGTAGGGAAGAGTCGAATATTAGGCCGTAGTGCTCAACTTATTCGTATTGTGTCGAAAGAGAATAATCGCTATGGATATTGGTTATGGCTTGATCAAAAAACAGGATTGCTGTTGAAGTTGGCTATTGTTACCAAGAAAGGGCAGTTATTAGAACAAATTCAATTTACTCATCTAGAAATTACTGAATCAGCTTCGTTAACATTAACGCAACTGCAAACGACAGAGTTACCTAAAACATTAGAAATTCCTAAAGGTTACCAACAACAGTCATTATCTTGGCAAGTCAATTGGTTACCAGAAGGATTTGAACGAATTAATGCTAACCGACATAAAATTAATGCTACTCAACAAAAAGTGGAATTTATGTTGTTTAGCGATGGTTTAGTTGATGTTTCTGTTTATATAAATCCAAGTGCAGAGCAAAGGGCTGTTGATTTTGTTATGGATGGAGCAACGGTGGCTTTAAATCAGGCTATTAACGGTTTCGAAATTAGTGTTGTAGGTAAAATACCATCAAAGACAGCTAAGCGGATTGCTGACTCTGTTGCTCTATTACCTCGCCCTAAACCATGATTGAGCAACAAGCTCAGGTTGTTGCTATAGACAACACTGAGGTCACTGTTGAAAGTTTGGTGTCTTCTTCTTGTAGTGGTTGTAAGCAAGTTGAAAGCTGTGGCAGTGGTCAAATTGCTAAAGCTTTTCCACAAAAAAAACTTAAAGTGACCTTACAAACTGAATTACCAGTGAAAATTGGTGACTTTGTTATGTTAGGGTTATCTGAAGAAATTTTATTGAAATCTGCTTGGCAAGTTTATATTTGGCCGTTAATCGGGATGATATTTGGTGGTTTTTTAGGTCAATGGTTACTTGAACAAAATCACCTCGTGTCAGAGATATTCGCAATAGCTATTTCTTTATCAGGCGGTCTTTTAGGATTTTATTTCGCTAGAAATCAACAAAATAAACTAGCAAACTGTCCTCAATGGGCGCCCGTTATTATGAAAGTTCTGCCAGAAAACATTCAGATTAATCAAACTAACTGATAATTGGTAGCTATTTTCAACAAGGCTGAAAACAAAAATCTACAACAAAAGATAGCCCCAGCGCGCTAAATTAGCTAAAATCTCGCCACTATTATCTTCACTATACGTTTAATTGAACTTTCATCTATGAAACATATCCGAAATTTTTCCATTATTGCTCACATTGACCACGGTAAATCTACGCTTTCAGATCGTTTGATCCAACATTGTGGAGGTTTGCAAGAGCGTGAAATGGAAGCTCAAGTACTCGATTCTATGGATATTGAACGTGAACGTGGTATTACCATCAAAGCACAGAGTGTCACTTTAGACTATAAAGCTAACGATGGTGAAATATACCAACTTAATTTTATCGATACACCGGGACATGTAGATTTTTCTTATGAAGTATCACGCTCATTAGCATCTTGTGAAGGAGCGCTATTAGTCGTCGATGCAGGTCAAGGGGTTGAAGCACAAACGGTAGCCAATTGTTATACCGCAATTGAGATGGACTTAGAAGTTTTACCTATTCTTAATAAAATAGATTTACCACAGGCAGACCCTGATAGAGTTTCTGAAGAAATAGAGCATATTATTGGTATTGATGCGACTGATGCAGTGACTTGTTCGGCAAAAACAGGGGTAGGTATCGAAGATGTTTTAGAAACTATTGTTGCTAATGTCCCAGCTCCAGAAGGTGATCCTGATGCCCCTTTACAAGCCTTGATAGTCGATTCATGGTTTGATAATTATCAAGGTGTTGTTTCACTTGTGCGCGTAATGAATGGGGAAGTAAAAAAAGGCGATAAACTGTTAGTCATGTCTACTGGCCAAGTGCATCAAATAGATAAAGTGGGCATCTTCACTCCTAAACAGACAGAAACAGGTATTTTGAAAACGGGCGAAGTAGGTTTTATTATTGCCGGTATTAAAGAAATTCATGGCGCACCGGTCGGTGATACTTTAACTATTTTGAAAAAAGAATGTAGTCATGCATTAGCAGGTTTCAAAAAGGTACAACCGCAAGTCTATGCAGGTATTTTCCCAATTAGCTCTGATGATTATGAAAATTTCAGAGATGCACTAAACAAACTAAGTCTTAATGATGCTTCATTGTTTTTTGAACCTGAAAACTCTTCAGCTTTAGGGTTTGGTTTCCGTATTGGTTTTCTTGGCATGTTGCACATGGAAATTATACAAGAGCGTTTAGAACGTGAGTATGATCTTGATTTAATTACCACAGCGCCAACTGTAAATTACGAAATCGCTTGCACAAACGGCGATGTAATTTCAATTGATAATCCATCAGACTTACCGGCAATCAATAATATTGATGAAATTAGAGAGCCCATTGTTCAAGCGAACATTTTAGTTCCTCATGAATATTTAGGTAGTGTAATCACCTTATGTATTGAAAAGCGTGGCGTACAGAAAGATCTTATTTATCATGGAAATCAGGTGGCACTGACTTATGAATTGCCTATGGCTGAAGTGGTCATGGATTTTTTCGATAAGTTAAAATCAACGAGCAGAGGATATGCTTCGCTTGATTATCATTTTGTTCGTTTTGAAGCTGCAGATATGGTACGTGTTGATGTGATGATTAATGGCGATAGAGTTGATGCTTTAGCTATGATCACGCACAGAACTAACTCTGCACCTCGTGGTCGTATGTTAGTTGATAAATTAAAAGAGCTAATTCATCGTCAAATGTTTGATATTGCGATTCAAGCAGCTATTGGAAATAACGTTATTGCTCGTACCACGGTTAAACAGTTACGTAAGAACGTTACGGCTAAGTGTTATGGTGGTGATATTTCACGTAAGAAAAAATTATTACAGAAACAAAAAGAAGGTAAAAAACGCATGAAGCAAGTGGGTAACGTTGAAGTTCCACAAGAAGCGTTTTTAGCGGTACTTAAATTAGATAATTAGTAGTTTTCTAATGAGTAGTAAAATTAGTTAGGATTTAAATTAAGTAAAAGATAGGGAAACTATGGCTGTTTATTTTTCAATATTTTTAGTGATTATCACTGCTATTAGCGGTGTTGTTTGGCTAATTGACAAGTTTTATTGGGCTCCACACCGTCAATTAAAGTTAGTTGCAGCACAAGCGCAATGTCAAGGTGAGTTAACGGCAGATGTAACAGAGAAAATTCTCGAAGCACCATTCTTTATCGATACACCGGTACAAATATTTCCTGTTATTGCTTTTGTATTGATTTTACGTTCATTTTTATGGGAACCGTTTCAAATTCCATCAGGCTCAATGATGCCAACATTGTTAGATGGTGACTTTATTTTAGTGAATAAATTTAACTACGGTTTACGAGATCCGGTTGTACGAAATAAATTTATTGAAATTGGTTTACCTGAACGTGGTGATGTAGTGGTTTTTAAATATCCGAATGAACCTCAAGTTGATTACATCAAACGTGTGATAGGTTTACCCGGTGACCGTATTATTTATCGTAATAAATCACTTTATATAAAAAAGGCTTGTAAAGAAAGTGATTCGAAATGTCCTGAATTTGAACAGATTATTCAAGAGTTCAAACATAAATACGAAAGAAAAACAGACTCAAGTAGTTTGCAGCAGTACAGCTCTAAAATGTTTGACAAAACTCATGATATTTTAATTGATAGTAATGTTTCTGCACAGCTACAAGCACAAAGCTTTTGTCGTCATGCTCGTGCGGTTGTTTGTCAACAAGCTGGCACCCAACGTGATGAATATATAGTTCCTGAAGGTCATTACTTTGTTATGGGAGATAATCGAGATAACAGTTTAGATGGTCGTTTTTGGGGGTTTGTACCTGAAGAAAATCTAGTGGGAGAAGCCGTTGCTATCTGGATGAGTTTTGATTTCGATCGAGACCCTGAGAGCTTTTTACCTCGTTGGCTACCTACAAACGTCCGTTTTGAACGCTTAGGCGGCATTCATTAATGATGAATAGTAACGCGCAAGTTATTGCCCGATTAAGCAAGAAATTAGGTTATAGTTTTAATGACCAGTCTTTACTTATTCAAGCACTTACTCATCGTAGTGCTAAAGGGGCGCATAACGAACGTTTGGAGTTTTTAGGTGATTCTATTTTAGGTTTCATTATTGCAGAAACCTTGTATGAAAAATTTCCTCAACAAAATGAGGGTGACTTAACTCGCATGCGTTCGAGTTTAGTGAAAGGCGTAACATTAGCTGAAATTGCTCGCGATTTTAACTTAGGTGAGTTTTTAATTTTAGGCCCCGGTGAATTGAAAAGTGGCGGTCATCGTCGAGATTCCATCTTAGAAGATGCTGTTGAAGCTATTATTGGTGCGGTATATATTGATTCAGATATCTACACCTGTAAAGATTTAGTGTTGCAATGGTTTGCTCAGCGCTTAGAAAATATTAAACCAGGACAAGAACAAAAAGATCCTAAAACACGTATACAAGAGTACCTGCAAGGTCGAAAAATACCTTTACCTCAATATGAAGTAATCAACACCACAGGGCAATCTCATAATCAAGAGTTTACCGTGCGATGTGTTATTAAAGAGCTCGCTATTGAAGTGACAACGAAAGGCACAAGTCGAAGAAAAGCAGAGCAAGCGGCAGCATCTGAAGTGCTTGACGTTATTAAAGCAAATAAACCAGCTAAAAAGATATTGAGTAAAAAATCATGACACAAGCACAGCACTGTGGACTTATCGCTATTGTTGGTCGCCCAAATGTTGGCAAATCAACTTTATTGAATAGCTTGTTAGGGCAAAAAATTAGTATTACCTCTCGTAAGCCACAAACTACTCGCCATCGTATTTTAGGCATATTAACTGAAAAAAATAATCAAGCAGTTTTGGTGGATACTCCCGGTTTGCACTCAGATGAAAAGCGAGCAATTAACCGCTTAATGAATCGTGCTGCAAGTAGTTCAATTGCAGAAGTTGAAATGATTTTGTTTTTGGTTGAAGGTACTCACTGGACTAATGATGACGAACTTGTATTAAGTAAAGTTAAGAAAAGTGGCGTACCGTGTATTTTAGTGATTAACAAAGTTGATAATGTTCAAGATAAAGAAGCATTGTTACCGCATTTACAAGTATTAGGTGAAAAACATAATTTCAAAGATATTGTGCCTATTTCAGCGAGTAAAGGCGAAAATGTCGATAAAATTCGCGATATGTGTATTGATGCTTTACCTGAAGGTGAGTTTTGGTTTCCTGAAGACTACATCACAGATCGCTCAAGCAAATTTATGGCATCTGAAATTATTCGTGAGAAGCTTATGCGTTTCACAGGTGATGAACTCCCCTATTCAACCACGGTAGAGATTGAACAGTTTAAAGTGGATGATAAAAATGTTTTGCATATTAATGCACTGATACTCATTGAGCGTGACAGTCAAAAACGTATGGTTATAGGCAATAAAGGAGAACGACTTAAAACGATTGGTCAAGAAGCTCGTCGTGATATGGAAGAGCTCTTTGGACAAAAAGTTTTCTTAGAAACATGGGTGAAAGTGAAGTCTGGCTGGGCTGATGATGAACGTGCATTGCGAAGCTTAGGTTATGGTGATGAATACTCAGGCTAGTATTTTGCAAATAAACTGATTAGCGATTTTAGATATGTTAGAGACAGAACAAACAGCTTATTTACTTCATAGTCGACCTTATCGCGAAAATCAGTTATTGCTTGATTTACTCACAGAAAATGATGGTAAGGTTGCTGCCATTACTTATGTTAGTCATGGTAGTAAATCGAATAAAAAAAGTTTATTACAGCCTTTTACTCCCTTGACCGTTGTACTCAAAGGTTCTACGAGTTTAAAAAAATTATCACGAGTTGAACCTGCAGGAAAATCACTTTCATTAGTCGGAAATCATCTTTACAGTGCCTTTTATTTAAATGAACTCATGGTACGATTGCTACCAGAGCAATTAAACTGCGTAAGTTTATTTGAGCAATACCATATCAGTTTGCAAAATTTGATGAAAAAAAGCCCTATTGAATTAACGTTGAGAAATTTCGAAAGCGCTTTATTGGATGAGTTAGGCATATCATTAGATTTCTCTGTGGTATTTGAACAAGACGCTTCTTATTATTCTTATCTACTTGAACACGGCTTTATACCGATATTTGATAAGCCATCGGGAGTAGTTTTTCAGCAAAAACATCTATTAGCAATTGCACAACAGCAATATGATAATGAAGAAGTACGCTACAGTTATAAAAAATTAATGCGGCATATCATCAATCAGTTATTAGGTAATAAACCATTAAATAGTAGAAAACTCTTTACACAGTAAAGAATTTAAATAAATAAAAATTAAGAGAGATTTAAAGTGAGTGATATTTTATTAGGTATTAACGTCGATCACATTGCGACCTTACGTGAAGCACGTGGCACAACTTACCCTGATCCTGTTCATGCTGCAGCTGTTGCTGAACATGCTGGTGCTGATGGTATCACTATTCATTTGAGAGAAGATCGCCGCCATATTCAAGATCGTGATGTTTATCTAATGAAAGATACCTTACAAACTCGCATGAACTTAGAAATGGCGGTGACTGACGAAATGCTTAATATTGCTTGTGAAGTTAAACCTGCGTTCTGTTGCTTAGTGCCAGAAAAGCGTGAAGAGTTAACCACTGAAGGTGGTTTAGATATTGCAGGCCAACAAGAAAAAATAAACCAAGCCGTAGAAAAGTTAGCAAATGCAGGCATTCAAACTAGCTTGTTTATTGATGCAGATAAAAAACAAATTGATGCCGCAGTAGCAAGTAAAGCCCCTTATATTGAAATTCATACTGGGCAATATGCAGATGCAACTACTGAAACTGAGCAAGGGTTAGAATTGGCTAAATTAGTTAGTGGAATAGAGTACGCACATCAACACGGTTTAAAAGTGAATGCAGGGCACGGATTAACTTATTTCAATGTTAAAGCGATTGCTGCTATTCCTGAAATTATTGAATTGAATATTGGGCACGCAATTATTGCTAGGGCAGCGATCGATGGACTAGATAAAGCGGTTCGAGATATGAAACGCTTAATGCTTGAAGCTAGGTTGTAGTTTATATGTCTGTGGTTGGCATAGGGACAGATATTGTTAAAATATCACGACTCAGTCGCATGTCGGATGCTGCACGTGAACGTTTAGCACTACGAATATTGACGCCAGCTGAATATGAAGTATATCAAAACAAGAAGCAGCAAATTCCTTTTCTTGCAAAACGTTGGGCTGGTAAAGAAGCTACTGCTAAAGCAATAGGCACAGGCATTGCCGATGGTGTTTCTTTTCAACATATACATATTATTTCCTTAGCAAGCGGCCAACCAGTACTTGAGCTTACTGAACGAGCACTGGAGTTAGCGCAAGCATTAAAGGCTAAGCATTGGCATATTTCTTTATCAGACGAAGAAGAATATGCCACAGCTTTTGTTGTGCTCTCGCAATAACTTGCTATAGAGAAAAATCATCTAAAGAAAATGTGTCAAATCGTAAAAAACTTCCTATACTGAAACTATGGTGTGTCTATTTTTTAGTCAGTGGAAGTGTGTTATGCAGTCACAAAAACAACCTGTTGTTGAACGAAGACATGAACCACCTGAACAATCTGTTTGGTGGTCGAAGCTTTCCTTAGCTCAAAAATTTTCAGCCAGTAGTTTAGGAAAATTTGGTTATGAGCTTGCCTTTATTCGTAATGATAAGGGGAGAAGTTTGGCGATACTTACCTGTAATGGTGGTGTGGCTGTTATCACAGAAGACGGTGAAATTAATACCTCTCCTGATGTTAACCTTAGAGATTAATAAGAATAACTTGGAACTGTTATTATTCTATTTCCTCAAAAATCATTGGCGCATAATTTATTACTTTTTCAATATGTTCAAAAAATTCAAAAAACTCCGGCTCTAAATCATCAATTTCAACGCCTTGTTTTAATTCCGTTTCAATTTGATGCGTCATTTTTCCTAAATCAGGCACACCTGAGTAGCAACAAGCTCCATTTAGCTTGTGAATTAAATTTTTCAGCTGTTCAATGTCTTGTGCGGTTAACGCTTCAGATATACTTTGTTTCGTTTCTGGTAGGCTTTTAACCAAGCCTGATAACATATCCTTGGCTAATTCTTCTTTTTTTCCTGCTCTTTGTAAGGCTAATGACCAGTCTATAACATTGCGTTGAGAATTCTCTTCATGATGGTTAACTTGCTCATCAACTTGTGCTGGTTCTATTGGTGTACTAGTGGATGGTTGATTACCTAATAAATCTAAATCACAATATTCATAAATAATGTGTCGTAACATTGCTTCATCGATAGGCTTGGTCATGTAGGAGTTAAAGCCCTGGTTGAGTAGCTTATCTTTTTCTCCAGATAAGGCATGAGCAGTAACGGCAATAATAGGGGTTTTATCATTCAACGTCTGATTTTTAATGTTTTGTAGGGCAGAAACGCCATCCATAACAGGCATTTGAATGTCCATAAAAATTAAAGCAAACTTTTCATTTTTACATAAATTAACCGCTTCTTTACCATTGGTTGCGGTACTAACTTCTACAACTTGCTCCAACAACAAAGCATTGATAAGTTTTAAATTGGCATCATTATCATCAACCGCTAAAACCTTGATTGGGATCTTATTTTCTAATACTTCATGCCAGCTTGTTTGTAAATCAAAATGTTGCGGTACTAGTGCTTTAGATAATCGTTCTGGGGTGAGGGGTTTACTTAAACAGTTTTGTGCACCGCTGGCAATTAACGCTTCTTGTAAATTAGGAGAGTTACTGTTGATTGCTAGATGTACCGAAGGAATCGTCGCTTTTAATGAAGTGATTAGTTTCTTTAATTCACTTAATGCTGTCGGAGTGACATCGTGACCAATGAGGGCAAAATCAAAATTACCTTTTTGTGAAATTGCGTTACTAACTTGTTCCAAACTGGTTGCTGGAGAAACGGTCATTCCCCAATTTTCCATTATTTCACTGGTAGCTATTCTGCTATGAGTATGCGGCTCAAAATATAAGATACGCTTGCTTACTAAGCTAGGTAATTCAAGTACAGACTCATCTGGAATAGGATTAATCTCACATTGAAATGTAAACCAAAAAGTTGAACCGTGTTTTTCATCACTAATAAAACCCATATCGCCATGCATTTCTGTGACTAAACGTTGAGAAATAACCAAACCCAAGCCAGTACCACCATACAGTCGAGTAACACTTTTATCAGCTTGACCAAAAGCTTCAAAAATTGTTTCTTGCTGCTCACTGTTCATGCCAATACCAGAGTCTTTCACTGTAACTTTAATTACTGCTATTTGCTGATCTATATGTTCACTTTCAATATCAATTTCAACAGAGCCGTTATCAGTGAACTTTATCGCATTACTGGCTAAATTTATCATGACTTGTTTGATGCGCATAGCATCACCAATCATTGAGTCGGGTAATTGTTTAGCGACTCTCAAAGACAATTCGATATTCTTTTTGTGTGCGCTAGGCGCTAGTAGGTTAATGGTTTCTTCAACGGTTTCTCTAATAGAGAAAGGAATCTTTTCAATAACCATTTTGCCAGCATCTAGCTTTGAAAAATCAAGAATGTCATTAATAATTGCTAATAAGTTTGCAGCAGAACGTTCAATAGTTTGTAAATAATCGCGCTGAGTATCAGATAGTGGGGTTTTTAAAACCTGCCGCGTAAAACCAATGACTCCATTGAGTGGTGTTCTTAATTCATGACTCATGTTTGCTAGAAATTCAGATTTAACTTTATTGGCATCCTGAGCTTTGCGTTTGGCGATATCTAATTCAACGTTTTGAATTTCAAATTGTTCTAAACTTTCTCTTAAATCAATGGTTGCTTGATCTATGCTGCGCTGCATTTCGTCATGGTAATCACCAAGTGATTGAGCCATGGCATTAACGCCATTTTTAAGAAAATTAAGTTCGCCTATTAATTGACCTGTAATGCGACTTTCGAGTTTACCTTCTCTTATTCTATCTACTGCTTGAACCATTGAAGATACAGGCCGAGTGACATTTTTAATTAATCGAATTGAAAAGATGGAACTGATTAATGCGCCTAAAATAGCAATAGCAAAAGCGATCAAAAATTGACTTTGTTGAGCAAACTTTATTTTGCTTTTATCGATTTGCATTGCAATATAACCAACATTTACTTGGGGGGATTTATTATTTGCAATAATTTTTGCTGCGCTATTTTCGTTAATGATAGGAGTTCGAAAAATTATATAATCGTTGGTTTCGGACATTTTTGTACCGAGAGGAATATTCTCTCCGGCATTTAAACGCATAAGCTCGGTATCACCATGGTAGGCACTAGTAACAAATACCTGATTATCTTTGGTGAAAATTGTAATACTCTTGATGATTGATGACTGGCTACGATGAGCAAAACCAACAAGGTGCCTTAACTTCTCTCTTTCTTTATTTAATATGGCGTCAGTGCTAGCAATTGCTAAGGGTTCTATGATGCTACGAGATCTATCTGAGAGAAAGTCATTAAGTTCAACATAGCGACTGTAAGAGAAATATCCAGCTATTGCCATGCCAATTAAGGTTGTTGGTACTATGGTAAGTAAAATAACCCAGTCTTTTAAACTTAATTTATGCATTGTTTGTTGAACTTTAGTGTAAAATCATGACTTTGAATAGTCTTATCATGGCACAACATTGGGTAAATATATACCCGTGAATATGTAAATTGATGTTGATATACAGCTTCTTAACTTAGGTCTTTTTTATCGTGGCTAAAATTTTTAAACCCAGTAATAAAAAGCAATCATTAGCAAAAAATATTCGTATTGATATTACTCGTCTTGATGTTAATGGTTGTGGTGTTGGTCACTATCAAAACAAAGCCATTTTTATTGAGCAAGCTTTGCCTGGTGAAACTGTGCTTGCCAATATGATTGAAAAAAAAAGTAAGTATTCACGTGCAAAATTAACCGAAGTGCTTAAACCGAATAAGCAACGTATTGAAGCTGCTTGTCGGCACTTTTCATCTTGTGGTGGTTGTGATTTACAGCACCTTGAGTTATCTGAGCAGCTTACTTTTAAAAAGCAAAAAGTTAGTAACTTATTGGCTAGAAATGGTATTGAAACTCATCTTCCTTGGCAAAACCCTATTGGTAGTGATGCTTGGCATTATCGTCGTAAAGCTCGCTTAGGTGTGCAATATAATAAAATTGGGCAGGCTACACTTGGCTTTCGTCAGAAATCGAGCAATCAATTAATCGCCATTAAGCAATGCCCTGTTTTAGTTGAGCCGTTATCGCGAATTTTTAGTCCATTAAGTCAGTTGTTAACAAAGCTGTCAGGAAACAATGCCATAGGTCATATCGAAGTGATTGCTACCGATGATATTACCTTAGTTGTGAGACAACTCGAAAAGTTAACTGAACAAGACAAACAGCATTGGCAGTCCTTTGCTGGCGAGTTTATTTGCCAAGTTTTCTTTGATGATGGTAAAACAGTTTCTGCTTTAAGCGATGAATGTTCACATGAGTTGCATTATTTATTGGATGATAATATTAAAATAAACTTCGCTACTAATAACTTTATTCAGGTAAATCATCAGGTAAACAATAAGATGATTCAACAAGCGATTGATTGGTTATCATTAGATAAGCAAGATAAAGTACTCGATTTATTTTGTGGTTTAGGAAACTTCAGTTTGCCTATAGCGAAACGAGTCTCTCAGGTTATTGGTATTGAGGGGGTTAATAGCATGGTAAAACAGGCAACTGATAATGCGACAGAAAATGAAATAACGAATTGTCAGTTTTATCAAGCTGATTTGAATAGCGATTGGCAAGATCAAACGTGGGCAAAGCCATCTCTTACAAAAGATAGAAGTAATGAAGTGAATTTCAACAAGGTTTTGCTAGACCCTGCTCGGGCAGGTGCATACCAGGCAATAGAGCAACTAGCTAAATTAGCCATTGAACAGGTTCTTTATGTAAGTTGTGATCCCGCAAGTTTAGCAAAAGATAGTGCACTACTATTGAGTCAAGGTTATAAAATAGAAAAAATTGCCTTGATTGATATGTTTTGTCAGACAAAGCATGTTGAGACTATGGTATTGTTTACACGCTAAATTACTTAAAGTAGTGCTCGTTAAAGGATAAACAGGATCTCTCATGGTTTCGGTACGCAAATCTCATCAAATGTCGCAAACAAATTTTGAACAATGGCTTGTTTCTTTAGATATTAGCGAAACAAAACAACAAACCCTTGAGCACTTATGGCTACAAGTAAAAGAGCATTTTGTTAATCAAGCAGAGTGCCAAACCAAATCCCTTGAAATGGTTGAAATTTTAGCGAGCTTAAACTTAGATAGCGACTCTCTTTGTGCTGCATTTCTTATCCCTTTGATCGAATATAACTGTCTTGAACTTGATTTTATTGAGGAACATTATTCAAAAGCTATTTACTTACTTTGTAAAGGCGTTGGACAAATGGATGCCATTAAAGCTTTACAACAAAATCAGTCGAATAAAGTCTCTGTTAATCAGGTGGATAATATACGCCGGATGTTACTGGCAATGGTTGAAGATGTTCGTGCTGTGGTTATTAAATTGGCTGAGCGTTTATGTTACTTGCGTATTGTTAAAAATGCTGAAGAAGAAACCCGTGTACTAGCAGCTAAAGAAACGGCAAATATTTATGCTCCATTAGCTAACCGATTGGGTATTGGTCAGTTGAAGTGGGAGTTAGAAGATATTTCTTTTCGTTATCTTCATCCTGATGTTTATAAAAAAATTGCCAAGCAGCTTGATGAAAAGCGCTTAGCTCGTGAACAATATATGGCTGATTTTGTTTCCGGTTTATCAAGTCAATTAACCGAGTTAAATATTGTTGGTGAAGTTTACGGTCGACCTAAACACATTTTTAGTATTTGGAAAAAAATGCAGCAAAAGTCACTTGATTTCGAACAGCTTTTTGATGTGCGAGCGGTGCGTATTGTTGTTAATAAATTACAAGACTGTTATGGCGCATTAGGCATTGTTCATACCAGTTGGAAACACCTAGCTAACGAGTTTGATGATTATGTTGCTACACCTAAAGCTAATGGCTATCAATCTATCCATACCGTAGTTCTAGGGCCTGAAGGTAAATCGGTAGAAGTACAAATAAGAACTAAGCAGATGCACGATGATGCCGAGCTTGGTGTTGCTGCCCATTGGCGTTATAAAGAGGGCAATAGTTCAGGCAAGACAAGTGATAAAAAAACTGGTTTTGATGAAAAAGTTAGCTGGTTACGTAAGATATTACAATGGCAAGAAGATGTTAGCGAAAGTGGCGAACTTATTGAAGAGCTGCGTAGTGAAGTTTTTGAAGATAGAATTTATGTTTTTACTCCCAATGGGGATGTTGTTGATTTACCTGCAGGCTCAACGCCGTTAGATTTTGCTTATTACATTCATTCTAATGTGGGTCATTGCTGTATTGGTGCAAAAATCTCTGGTCGTATTGTACCTTTTACCCATCAACTACATACTGGCGATCAAGTTGAAGTACTGACCAGTAAAACGCCTAATCCAAGTAGAGATTGGCTCAACCCGAACCTAAATTATATTCATGCACCAAGAACCCGAGCTAAAATTCAGCAGTTTTTTAGATTACAAGATCGTGATAAAAATGTTGCTTCAGGAAAAGAGCAACTTGAGCAAGAGTTAGAAAAACTCAAAATTGAGCAATTTGATTTAGCTGCAATTAATAAGCGTTTTAATACCAAAAGTATTGAAGAGTTATATGCGGCTATTGGCTCTGGCAATGCGCGTTTAAAACAAGTGGTTAACTTTATTCATCAACAAGATGAAAAATCTAAACCTCAAGTTGAACTTGACCCACAAAGCTTAGTACGCACCCCTCAAAACCATCAGAAACTAGCAAGTGATGCCAATGGGATTACGGTTTCAGGGGTTGGTAACTTGTTAACTCATATGGCGAAATGTTGTCACCCGGTTCCTGGCGATAGCATTATTGGGTTTATTACCCAAGGACGAGGTATCTCAGTACACCAAAGTGATTGTGAGCAGCTCGCCAATGCATTAAACCAACAGCCTGAACGTGAAGTTGAAGTGCAATGGGGCAATCAAGATCAGAAAAACCAAAAAAATTATCAAGTAACAGTAAAAGTGATTGCCAGTGATCGCCAAGGGTTAGTTCGAGATATTTCCACCATAATCTCTAACGAAAGAGTCAGTATTGTGGGTATGGATAGCCGTTCTGATGATGTAAAGCAAACGGTTGCTATGTCACTGAGTATTGAAATAGCCAATAATGAAATTCTTAATCGTTTAATGAGTAAATTATCACAGCTAGATGATGTGATTGAAGTTAAAAGACTTTAATCAATTTATAATAACAGCAATACATAACGAGAAAAAAATTTATGTTAATGGCTCAAGCTTCAATGGAAAAGTTACGCTGGATCATGTCTCAGTTACGTGATCCTCAAACAGGTTGCCCATGGGATATTAAGCAAGATTTTGCTTCAATAGTGCCGCATACCATCGAAGAAGCTTATGAAGTTGCCGATGCGATTGAACAGCAAGATTTTACTGAGCTAGAAAAAGAGCTAGGCGATTTATTATTTCAAGTGGTGTTTTATAGTCAACTAGGTCAAGAGCAAAAAAAGTTTGATTTTGATTCTGTTGTCGCCGCAATTTGCGAGAAGTTAATTCGTCGTCACCCTCATGTTTTTGCTGATACTGATTTAACGACCGATGCACAAATAAAAGCCAATTGGGAAAATGAAAAGGCTAAAGAGCGCCAGCAAAAGAATGCTAATGAAAATATCAGTATTTTAGCTGATATTCCAAAAAACTTACCTGCATTATCTCAAGCCGCTAAAATTCAAAAACGTTGTGCTCATGTTGGCTTTGATTGGCATAATATTGATGATGTTTTTGCTAAAGTTGAAGAAGAAGTTGAAGAAGTCAAACAAGAGCTTCACCGTGATGATAAGGCTTTAGCTGAAGAACTTGGTGATTTAATGTTTGCCGTGGTTAATTTATGTCGTCACGCTAAACAAGACCCAGAATCATTGTTGCGTCAAGCAAACCAGAAGTTTACTCGGCGTTTTCATTCGGTTGAGCAACAAGTGCAAAACGCAAAGCTAAGCTTTGAACAACATCAGCTCGAACAATTAGAGCAATACTGGCAAAATGCTAAACGTGAAGGAATAAAATAATGCTCGACTTACCTAAACTACAAGACTGCTTAATATCGTTAGAAAATAATGTAGCAACACTGAGTTTCAACCGTCACGATGTTCGAAATGCGCTAACTGGTACGGCTATCACCGAAGATATTGTCACTACTGTTGAGTGGATAAACAATTCTCCATCGATTGCGGTATTAATTATTACCGGGCAAGGCTCTGCGTTTTCATCAGGTGGCAACATTAAAGATATGGCGGAGCGAAAAGGCGATTTTTCTGGTGATGTTCAGGAGCTTGAAAGTCGTTATCGTTCTGGTATTCAACGTATTCCTTTAGCTTTGCATAAATGCGAAGTGCCAACCATTGCTGCGATAAATGGTCCTGCTATAGGTGCTGGCTTCGATATTGCCAATATGTGCGATATGCGCATAGCATCCTCTAAAGCTAAATTTGGTGAGACTTTTGTTAATTTAGGTATTATCCCTGGTGATGGCGGTGCATGGTTTATGCAGCGTTTAATTGGCTATCAAAAAGCGGCAGAGTTAACCTTTACCGGTAGAGTAATCGATGCTGAAGAAGCTAAAACAATAGGCATTGTGTTAGATGTCGCAGAGCCAGAGCAACTAATGGCAAGAACCTTATTGCTTGCGAATGAAATAGCAGCTAAACCTGTCGCTTCTCTTCGATTAACCAAGCGTTTGATGAAAATGGCACAGCGTACAGAATTACCTGACTTCCTTGATGTTTGTGCTGTATTTCAAGGTATGTGTCATAATAATCCTGAACATTTAGCCGCAGTGAATGTGATGTTAGAAAAAATAGCGAAATAGTGAAGAAAATTAATCAACTTAGTCTCTCCAAAATAAACTATTAGAGTATTAAATTATGCAATTACATATTTTAGCTGGTAACAGTCAGAAGCTTGATGGTGGGGCAATGTTTGGCAATGCACCGAAAGCACTTTGGTCAAAATGGCTTGAGCCTGATGAACTAAATCGTATTGACTTAGCATGTCGTTGTTTACTAGTAATTAAAGATGATGGCACTAAAATATTATTTGAAACAGGTGTTGGGAATTTTTTTGAGCCTAAACTAAAGCAGCGCTACGGTATTGAAGGCTCAAGTCATCAGTTGATATTAAACCTAGATAAAATTGGCTTAACTCATCGTGATATTGATTATGTGGTTTTATCTCATTTGCATTTTGACCACGCGGGCGGCTTATTAAGCTCTTACATTGAGGATAAAGCGTCTGAGTTATTATTTCCCAACGCCAAGTTTATCATTGGTAAACAGCATTGGTTGCATGCTCAAAAGCCTCATTATCGTGACCGAGCGTCTTTCTTACCTGAATTAAATCACATGCTTGCTGAGTCTAATCGAGTGGAATTAGTTGATGAAAATAATGCGAATTATATCATTGAAGGCGTTAATTTTATTTTCTCTGATGGTCATACACCGGGCTTAATGCTGAGCGAAATTACCACAGAGCAGGGGCCGTTAGTGTTTTGTAGTGACTTGATCCCTGGACAGTTTTGGCTGCATTTACCTATTTGCATGGGCTATGACCGATACCCTGAGAAACTTATCGATGAAAAGCAGCTATTGTTACAACGATTAGTAAAATCAAACGGCCGATTGTTTTTTACTCATGACGCTAATATGGCGTGTGCGTGGGTTAAGCAAAATGAAAAGTCTCGTTATGTTGCTGAAGAAGCAAAATTGTAGAGGTAAAGCTCTTTCATTGAGACTTTACTATACAAGAGTGCTTTGAATAAGTTAATCTGGTCGTACCTCTTTAGCAAGTAATAGATATTTACATGGCAGTTTTTGAACAATTTACTCATGGCCCCGTTGCAGGTTTAAGAGTCGGGCGAGTAAATTTAGGTATTAATACAACTTTTGTTGTGTATGCTTATAACGATGTACTGATTGATTCAGGTCCAATTAATCAGTGGCTCCATGTAGACAAATTTGTTCGTTCTCATAAAATTAATCACCTATTGCTAACACATCATCATGAAGATCATAGTGGTAATGCTGCCAACATTTTAAATAAGCTGAGCATTCCTACTTTTACAAATGCTTTGTGTCAGAAAAAAATTAAACAAGCTTTTTCAATTCCGACTATTCAGCGTTACCTTTGGGGAACGGCTAAACCACTTGATGCTCAACTACTAAAAAGTAACTTTGAATCTAACCAAGGTGTTAAGTTGGAAATACTGCTAACTCCGGGACACACTGACGATATGAGTTGCTTTTATGATGCAGAGCACGGCTTTTTGTTTACTGGCGATTTATATATTGCATCAAGAGTTTTATATTTACATAAAGATGAAGATTTGAAGTTACAGATAGATAGCTTAAATAAAGTCATAGCACTTGATTTTGATACCGTATTTTGTCCACATCGAGGCCTTATGAAAGGCGGTAAAAAAGATTTGATCCGCAAAAGAGATTTTATTATCGAGTTAATTGAACAGGTGAACCATTTAGCTAAACGAGGATTAAATATCACTGAAATTCAAAAAAAGTTACTCGGTAGGGAAGATGCTTTATCTTTTTTTTCCAATTTTGATTTTTCTAAGAAGCGTTTAATTGAATCATGCCTTAAGCTAAAGTAGTAAACTACTTTACTATGTTCTCGTAATTATAAATAGGTAACTAATTGATTTATAACAACTGTCAGGTGGCTGTCGGCTAACTGTCAGAATGTAATTGAATTTTTTAAGGGATAATATTGCTCCACAGCAGTAGGGTAATTAATATATAAAATGAATGTAAAAGCACTAAGAACACAAAGAAATTGGTCACAAGAGCAACTTGCTCATTTTAGTGGTTTAAGTATCCGTACCATTCAGCGAACTGAAAATAATGAAAAGGTGGCGTTAGAGTCACTTAAATCTCTTGCTGCTGTTTTTGAAATATCACTAACAGAATTAAAGCAGGAGCAAAATATGACAACTGATACGTTAAATACAGCTAATGAAGTAAGTAATACTCAAACAGTAACTAAGCCAAGAAGTAAAACATTAACGGAAGAGCAGCATGAGAATGCTAAAAAGCATGTTGATGAAGTAAAGGGCTTTTACAAAATGCTAATTATTTATGTCGTCTCATTTTTAATTTGGCCATTTTTCGCCTTGGTAGATGAGTCAACTAATAATGATGCGTGGTGGATGACGCTATATATGGGCTGTGTCTATCTTGGTATTATTGCGATCCATGCGAATAATGTTTTTAAGCCCTTTGGTGAAAAATGGCAGAAGAAACAAGAAGAAAAATTTCATGATGATCAGTGAGTGCTATAAATAACAACCTGAAATAAAAAAGCACCTTTGTGTTTAGGTGCTTTCATATTTAGTCAGTGATTAGCGTTTGAAAATTACTCTTAATCTTCAGGTAACTCGGCATTGTGATAAACGTTTTGCACATCATCACAATCATCTAGCATAGCAATGAACTTCTCGAAATTAGCAGTATCGTCCTCACCCGAAATTTCGATGTAAGTTTGTGGTACCCAAGTAATTTCTTCAACTTCTAAATCATATTCAGGCATTGAATTAGCAAACTCAGTTTTAACTTTGAAAAACTCAGTATGCGGCGCGTAAACCGTGATAATACCATCTTCAAGTTCAACATCTGTAACATCAATATCAGCCACCATTAAGTTTTCTAATACGGCCTCCTCGTCTTCACCTTTAAAAGCAAAAACAGCTTGATGATTAAACATATGTGAAACAGTGCCAGACGAGCCAATTTTTGAGTGACTTTTGGTAAAACACTGACGAACATCTTTAATGGTACGGTTACCATTATCGGTTAAGCAATCAATGATAACCATACAGTTACCAGGGCCAAAGCCTTCATAGCGAGCTTCAACAAAGTCTTCACCGCCAGCACCTGAGGCTTTTTTTATTGCATTTTCGATTACATGTGTTGGAACTTGGTCTTTTTTAGCTCTATCAATTAAGCCACGTAGTGCTAAGTTGCCGTCAGGGTCTATACCGCCATTTTTGGCACTTACATAAATTGCTTTGCCGTATTTAGAATAAACTTTAGTTTTTGCACCCGCAGTTTTTGCCATTGACAACTTGCGGTTTTGGTAAGCTCTGCCCATCTTAATGTATCTCGTGTTTTCTTTAAAAAGTTAAAATTTCATTGGCTAGATTCTATCAGCCTTAAGGCTGTGTTGACTAGTGTTTAGAAAAAATATCTGGCGGCGAATTGCAATTGTTTTTCAATGAGGTTTATTGGCTGATAATGATACGCGCGTGCAGGTCTCTTACTATCAATCCAAGTAAATTCCGCGGATAAAAACCATTGTTTGGTGATGTTATAACTGTGATTTAGAGAGAATGACTTCCCATTTTCATTGTTATTATCGTCCAAAGTATTATCGTTATCGTCTACAGAAAAATGTTCAATACGAAACGTGGTTCTTTGAGGAGCACCTTGCGTTGGCCATTTCTTTGTTAATGAAACAAAAGTATTCTTATAATCATTATTAACAATATCTTGCTTATAATGACTTTGCATTAAGGTATCACCTTGTAGATATTGTGCGGTTACGGAGAGTGTTTTATTAAGTTTCCACCGCATACCAGCATGATAAAATCGGGTACGCCAGCCATATTGACCATTTTCTTGTTCGTATGGAGTTGCATTATTATCGTAATAACCGAAAGATAGTTCACCTTTACCGCGTAGTTTCCACTTACTATGCAAGTGAAAGCCTACTTTATTATCCAGTTCGAGAAAAGGGTCTGATTTTTTTGCTTGACCTTCAAGTGACCCTCCTGGATTTTGGGCTTTTAACCAAGGAAACGCTCGACTCTCTGTCCACAGAGTTTGGCGACTACTGCTCGTCCAACCATGCCAAGCGATAAGCGCACCAGCAGGATCGTTATTAATAAATGCGGTGGCTGATAATGACCAATCATAAGGTGAGTTGGTAAATTTACCTAAACGAGTGAGTTTAAATTCGCTGCCAAGCACACGAATTTCTTCACCAATCCAAGTATTAAGCGAGGAAGAGTTTAACGTATTGCTGCTCGCCCAAGCGTAAGCATTATTTTCTAGTGATATTTCAGGGTAAAAAATACCTAACCGGCTTTGAAAACGAAAACCTGAATCATTGGGCAAACCACGATATTTGAAATAGCCCTCAGTAAGACCTACAGCACTATCTTCATCATCGATATAGGCATTAACGACTGTATGGGCACTTAAGCCTGAATCCCAAAGTACGGTTAATTCAACCCCTGTTTGGGCAAGTGATAATTGTTCACCATCACTTAATGACAACTTTCCTTGTCCGCCTGCTAAGTAACTGGGTAAAGAGTCGGTTGTACTGGCGCGAATATCAATGACGCCATGGAGCTTATATTCAGCAGAAAGACCTTGCGTTGAAAAGATTACACATTGAAGAAATATAAGACTGACTACAATGCGTTTGTTTATTTTAATATTTAGAGGCTTAAGCATTAGGCTCATTAATCTTCCTTGCTTTGACTTGTTGTTCTAGTAACCAAGAGGTTAGTCTATTTGCTGGTTGAGGTCGACTAATGAAGTAACCTTGAGCGAGTTCACATTTATGTTGTATTAACCAATTGAGTGAAAATTCATCTTCAATGCCTTCAGCTACCACACTAAGCCCCATATTATGGGCTAACTCTATAGTTGAGCGGACAATGATTTGGTCGTCTTCATCATGCTCAAGTCGTTGAATAAAAGATTTATCAATTTTAAGTTCATGAACGGGCAGTTGCTTAAGTTGGGCTAGAGAAGAATAGCCAGTGCCATAATCATCTATAGAAATATGCATGCCATGATCTTTAAATTTGCTTAGCAATGTTATTGCAGATTCTGGATCATCAACAACAGCGCTTTCGGTTACTTCAAGGGTAACTTTGTTTGCTGGAACATTGATACGTTCAAGTTCATTACAGATAAAGTCATGAAAATCAATCTCTTTTAGATTTTCAGCAGAAATGTTAACGGCAATATTTACCTCGATACCCAGCTCACGCCAAAGAGTCGATTGCGTTAAAGCGGTAGTGAAAACCCAGCGAGTTAATGCTTTTATTTGTCCTGTTTGTTCTGCTATATGAATAAAGTCATCAGGGGGAACCATGCCTAAACTTGGATGTTCCCAGCGAACAAGTGCTTCAACATGAGTAACCACATTAGTACGTAAACATAACTTCGGTTGAAAATGCAAAGTAAGCTCACCTGCTGGTATCGCTTGCTTAAGATCGTTAATTAAATTAAGTCGCTCAACGGTATTAACATCAAAATCAGGGTGATAAAGTTGCATCAACTTGCCGGTATTACGAGTATGGTGTAAAGCTGTATCAGCCATTTGTACTAGCACTTTAGCTGTAGAGCTGTGCTTAGGATATAAAGCAATGCCGATACGGACTTGTAATTGTAAACTGGTGCCTTGGTAGTCAAAGTTATTTTCTAATTGAGTACTTATTAACGCAATCGCTTCTTGATAATTACCTTGTGTTGTTAAGAAAATAAATTCATCTGCACCTAAATGCACCAATAATTGTATAGCTGTGGATGTTTTTTTTAGGCTGGGTACTTGGTTATCAGTTAAAATCGTCAATCGATGCGCCAATTCTTTTATGACTTGATCGCCGACATCATGACCTAATGTGTCGTTAACATCCTTTAATCGACTTAAATTTAGGTGCAACAAAGAAAAGGTTTGCTGCGCAGCGATTAGCTGTTCAAGGGTTTTATTTAATATATTACGGTTGGGTAAATTAGTTAAAGGATCATGATTTGCTAAGTGGGTGATCGCTTTTTCCCTACTTAACACTGCGACTTGCATTTGGTTGAATTCATCAGCAAGTTGGCCTAATTCACTCTTATCATTCAGGGTTACCTTTTGATGATAATCGCCATGAGCGACAATTTTAGCTTGCGCTGCTAAGCGTTTGATGGGCTTAGAAATTGATGCAGCAATTAAATAGGCACTAGTGAGGGATAAAAATAAAGTAAGCGCCGTTAGAATCAAAAGTTTCCACCACTGCTCTTGTAATAAAGCAGTAAAGTTAGCTCGTAGACCATACATAGCTACACCTAGCTCTTGTTGATCAAATTCAGTAATTAATGAGTGGGTGGCAATATATTTCTCAGGTGTATTGCCCTGAATAATTTGCTGAGCAAATTTAAGTGCCTTTGTTCTCGTTAATTGATTATTTAAATTCTCATCGTTAGACGATGCAATTAAGCGCCAACTACCTTTCTCTTTTAAAATAAAGTCAGTTTGAAAGTCTGTGATATTCATAAATTCTTTTGCAAGAAGTTGATCAATTTGAAAGCCAAAGGCGAGCCAGCCGATAGTTTTCGCACCAACAATCACCGGGGATAAACTAAACTGATATAATGAATCATCAATCATATATAAATGAGCAGGCTGTTGTGATTCTAGCCAACTAGGAAAGCGAAATTGCTGTCCTTGCTCTTTACCTTTACGTACTTTATATTTTCGTGATGAATCATCATTTGAGGGGATATGCTGTCTTTGTAATTGGCCTGTGATGATATTATCGACAGATATCGCCATGACTAAATCGGCATTAATACGTTTACGATGATTATTCATCGCAACTAATAAACTGCGGGTGTCATCGGTAAATACTTCTTGTAAGCCTGAGTCTTTTGCGACTGTTTTTGCGAACACAGCTAAATAATCTAAGCGGTTATCAAACAGCTCCGTAAATATGGTTTTTGCAGTATTTAAACGGTTATTAATTTCAGCCGCTTCTTGATTTTTATTACCGCTATAAAGAGTCCAAAAAGCAATCGCTTGTACCATTAACAATAAAAGAACAAAAAATAAGAAAATTTTATTTTGTAAACTTTTCATTAGAATACATCCTGTTTAATAATCAGAGAGAAAATCAAAATCATCTTCATTTTTTTGTTCGGGTATTACAGCCATAGCTTGAGATAGAGTGAAAGAATATTCATTGTTCTTTTGAGTCTTTTTTTCAATGTTTATTGTTTGACTCATGCGATTGTTATTAGCAACGAGTTGTGGATGCCAAATAACTAATTGGTATTTGCCTTTTATTTCTACATTGAAACTGGCAGAGCCTTGAACATTAGTTTTGGCAAAGTAGGGGGTATTTAATACTAATAAATAGCCACTCATCCAATCGTGAATGTTACAACCCATGGCAATTTCAGCGTTTTGTTTTATATCTGCTTTTATTCTTTTTTCACCGGCCCTAATTTTAAAGGAAAACTTATCTTTACCACCCGCTGAATAAATATGGTGAGTAATATCATCTTGATTAACAAATTCAATTGGTTGACTTGATTGGCTAACACTAACGTAAGGCGCAAAAGATTTGTTTCTCTGAGCAATGACAATGTTATTGTTGGTTAGAGGTAATACTTGGCCTTCAAGAGGTTGTAAGTAAACGATGATGTCGGTTAAGGGGATGTTTGTGTGGCTTTTGACTTTTACGGTAATACAATCATCTTTTTCTGAAGAATTAGTACAAACTTCTTCAGCTGAAACAGTAGAAAATACCGATAATATGATGAATGCAATGACTGATAACAGGCGAACAATACTCAACTTAATAATCACTTTTTATAAACAAGGCCTTAGGTGAGTTTATATTAAATTCAGCAAATATAAACGTGAATCATTTAAATTCATCTTTTTGTTATAAAAAAGTGAGTTTGTATCCTCTTATTTTGGTTAAGTAAAAGAAAAATAGAACAAGTACAAAGCTTTTCTTGGTACTTGTTCAGTTTTAGTTATCTTATTAATTACTCTTCAGTGCTTGTATTGGTGGAATTGAGCTAGCACGCCATGCGGGTAATAAACAAGCAAGGGTTGATATACCCAACAAAGTGAGCAGAGCAGTGCTATAAATAACCATATCAAAAGCATTAATATCAAATAACTGGCTACTTAACCAATCACCACTGAAGTAAGCACTCACAATACCAATAAACAAACCTATCACTGTTAACTTAATACCGTAAGAAAGTATCAAGGTGATCACTTTGATTTTATCAGCACCAATAGCCATACGAATACCTATTTCTCGCGTTCTCAGGTTCACCATATAACTCATAACACCGCTCACACCACTAATGGTGATCACTAAAGCAATAGCTGAAAATATTGTTAATAACTGTGCTAAAAATCGTTGTAATGATACTGAATTATCAACAGCTTGCTGCAAGCTTTCAAATTTTGATAAGGGTTGTCTATTATCCAATTCTGCAATAATAGCTTTAATATCTTGCTTAAAGGACGGGTTAACGGCTCCTTCTTGTTTGGCTAATATTGCTATATGCCCTGTTGGTGATTGCGCCATCGCTCGATAAATTTGAAAACTTGGTTCAATCGCAGCACCTTGTTCATGAATATTTTCAACAACACCAACAATAGTCAGCCAAGTTTCACCTTGATCTAGAGAAATATTGTGATTAATTGCACTTTCATTAGGCCACCATTTCTTTGCTAATTTTGCATTAATAATAGCGACATTCGCTGCATTATCGTCATCATCTGCGCTAAAAGCACGCCCTTGTAATAACTGACTATCTAAGGTGGCAAAGTATCCATCAGTGATCGGACGATTAAATACATTAGGGAGTACTTCATCAGGATTAAAGTCGCGGTCATCAAGTTGAATGGCTTGGCGAATACTTCCAAAGTTGGCAGCTACAGTATCGTTAGGATAAGTCATGCTTAATGCCGACGAGCTAACATAAGGTAATTTACGCACTTCTTGTAATATTTGCTGTGAAATTTGCCATCTTTGTTGTGCGTTATTGTACACCGTCCAATTAAGGTCAACTTGCAAAATTTCAGTATTACTTGCGGTAAAACCTGCATCTATATTTTGCAAATTGTTTAAGCTTTTAATCGTTAGTCCAGCGGCAATTAAAAGTGTTAACGACAACGCAAATTGACAAATTAACAATCCATTTCTCAGCAAACCATGGTCTGTTGAATATGAAGATTTTCCACCTTCTTTAAGTGAACTGACTAAGTTAACTTTAGTAAAGCTCGGGACAATACCAGCGATAATGCCTGAAATAGTTGATATCGCTAAAGCAAATAACATCACCGTGCTATCAATAGTGATTTCACTGGCTAAAGTACTGAAATTCGCAGCGAAGTCTTTAAGGAAATCCAGCCCTAAAAAGGCAAATACTAGCCCTAAACTACCACCTAATAATGACAATAATAAACTCTCTGTTAAGAGCAATTGCGCTAGTCTCGCTTTACTTGCACCTAAAGACGATCGAACTGCAAATTCACGTTTTCGCTTTGAATGTTGCGATAAAGTAAGGTTAGTCACGTTGGCTGAAGCAATTAAAAATAATAATAATGTGGTCGCTAGTAAGGTATACAAATAGGGACGACTATCCCTGACTAACTCTTCATGTAACGATAATGCGCTGGCGCTAATGTCGGCATTGGCAGAATAAGCTTCAGGATAACTTTTACTTAATCCTTTAGCGATATTGGCGACTTCAGAATTTACATCTTCTAATTTATAACTAGGTTTTATTTTGGCAAAACTGGTCATCATGCGCATGCCGCGATTTGATAGTGCATTTTCACTACTACGCCATGGGCATGAAGGGATGGCCATGTAAACATCATTTACATTAGGGAATTGCGGGAAATGAGGTAAAACGCCAATGATTTTATGGCTACGGTTATTAAATTCAACACTCTGATTAATCACTTCATCTTGACCATTAAATTCCTTCTGCCAAAACTCATACGTTAATAATACTAATGGCTCAGCACCAATATCATCTTCTGCTTCAGTAAAGGCACGTCCCAGTATTGGCGTTAGATCAAGCATGTTAAAAAAGTTTGATGAAACTACCCCTGTTCTCACTCTTACAGGATCATTATGACCATACATGGTAAAAGTCATGTTGTGATATTCAGCCATGCTTTCAAATGACTGTGCCTGGTTTTGATAATCCAACATTTCACTGGCGGAAAAACCATAAGTTTGCTCTCTACTTAAGTCTTGTTGCTGCAAGATGACTAATTTCTCGCTGTCTTTAAATGGTGTGGCTTGAAATAACAAGCCGTTTACGACTGAGAATATAGCAGTGGTAGCACCTATACTTAAGGCAAGTGTTAATATGATTATTAACGTGGTTATCGGTTGAGCAATAAATCGCGCAAGGGCATAACGAGTATCAATAGCAACATTTTCGATGAAATTATTCTTACTCATAGCCTCATCCTTGGTATCTATAGCATTTGAAGTATTGGACATAGCTATGCTCCTACAGTACTAGTTGAACTAGGCATAAGCTCTGCAACTTCTCTTTTGCTTACTTGAGCGTCTATTTTATTATTTATTTGAGTATCGTTTGCTTGCTCATTTACGGTGTTATTCACAACTTTGCCATCAAACAAGTTAATGGTTCTTTTTGATAAATGCGCATAACGGCTATCATGTGTCACCATGCAAATCGTCACACCTTGGTCATTAAGTTCACTTAATAATTGCATCACTGAATCACCATTAACTGAATCAAGGTTACCTGTTGGTTCATCGGCAAGTAATAGTGTTGGGTTACCCACTAAAGCGCGTGCAACAGCGACGCGTTGTTGTTGACCACCAGATAATTGATTAGGCAAATGTTTAGCTCGTTCTGACATATTCACACGTTTTAATACTTCAGCCACTTTTGCTTGTCTTGTCGCTTTAGCAATACCGCGATAAATTAAGGGTAATTCGACGTTTTGACTAACTGTCATATCCCCAATTAAATTAAAATCTTGAAAAATAAAACCGATTTCTCTATTTCTGACCTTAGCCATTTGTGATTCAGATAATTTCGTAACAGAAATATTGCTGATTTGATAATCACCACTCGTTGCTTTATCAAGTAAACCAATAATGGATAACAGTGTCGATTTACCACCGCCTGAAGGTCCTTGAATTGTGACGTAATCACCTTGGGTAATCGTTAAGTCAATATCTTTTAAGGCATTAGTAGCCGTACCGTCAGTATGGTAAATTTTGTTAAGTTTATTGATATTAATAAGTGTTTTTTTGTTAGTCATCATTATTACCTTAATAAGGTTACCTAGCATGGTTACCTGATATGAAATGTATTGGTTATTAGTCGTTATCGTTTTACTAGTTGATAGTGATTTCTTGATGCTGCAGTAAGTGAGAAGTATCAGACAAAATAACTTGTTCACCCTTTTTTAAACCAGCAAGTAATTGCACTGACCTTGCTGAGCTAGCACCAATATCAACTCGGGTTTTAATTGCTTGAAAATCACTGGTTAGCTTAAATAAGTAAGCGGTTTGTGTTTCTTGCCAAGACGCTGGTTTATCAAGTAAAAGTATGTTCTCTAAGCGTTGGATTTCGATAATACCGTTTACCCTTAAATCAGGGCGCACTTCACTAGGTAACTCTTTAGGTAAATCAACATCTATTGTTACTGTACCATTAACTACAGCAGGGTCTATTCGAGAAACTACGCCTGAAATTTTGCTACGACGAGTATCAATTTCAACAAGTTGACCAATTTTTATATCTTTAGCCTGACTTTCTTGCACACGTAATTCAGCTTTTAAGCTTTTTTGATCGGCAACTCGTGCTAATTCTGTGCCTTGAGATATTTCTTGTCCTTCTTCTACTGAGATACTTTGTAATATGCCATGCATCTGTGCGCGAACTTCAAGTAAGGCGACTTGTTCACTAAGCAAGGTAACTTGTAATAATTGTTGTTCAACTCTTGCTTGTTCAACTTTAAGTAAACTGGCCTGTAATCTAGGTAATTGTTGTAATTCAAATTGGGCAATTTCAAGTTGTAGTGTTAACTGTTTTTCACGTAGAACCGCTTCACTGTATTGATATAAAGGAATGATTTTAGTGACTCTCAGCTGTTTTTTAGCTGAAGCATCTTCAATGGCTTGTTGCTTTTCAATTTCTAGTAATTTTACGTCAGCTTGTTTTTTTTGCATTTCAGTTAGTTGAACTTCTTGTAGAGCCTCAAGTTGCGCTTGTGCAACTTTAAAATCGATTTTCACACGCTTATATTCTTGGGTGAGTTCAGGAGATGATAGTTGTAATATTATGCTGTCAGGCGTGACTATTGCGCCAGGTTCAAGCACTCGCTTAATCACTTTGGCGCTGACTCTGGCAGAAAGCCATTGTCTGTTTTTTGCAATTAAATTACCTGGGGCTCTTACATCTTTGATTAAGTTGCCTGATTTAACCGTAGCAATATTAAGCCCATCAGCAGAAATGTTGGCATCACCGTTGGTGGAGTTGAGAAAAAAATAGTTTGCTAACCAAGCTAATATCACCACTGACATAACAGCGATTAAAACGTAAATTTTGAGAGGTTTCTTATTACTGGTTTGTGCTTCAATAATGGTTTGCATTAGTCACCGTATTGCCCTTATTTTATTAATAAGGGCATATTAGTGATATTTGAATCTTGAATCAGAGGCAATCGGCGAGGTTCAATTAGTTGCTGATGAAATGCAGTTTTTGTCGGTGAAATAAGTTTTGTTTTAGATTAGTCCTTTGTCGGAGTAAAAAACCACTGCAAGCTATCGTCTAATAAAGGCGCCCAATTCCTCCAAGAATGACCATACTTTACTTCCTCGTATTTTAATTCATAACCTTTGTTTTTCAGTACATCTCTAAACTTTCGACCTTCAAATTGATTGTCACTTTTATCGCCAAAACTTAAAAATATCTTTAACGGTAGCTTTTCAATCTCACGGTAGCTCTTTTGAAGCTCTTTTAGCATACGGCTGTTTGCTGGGGACTGCATTGCAATGCCTCCAAAATCTTTATGTGCCATCAAGCCAAAGCAAGCAGCATTATAGCCACCAAAAGATAGCCCTTGGATCACTCTATCTTTTCTATTCTTGCTAGTTGGATAGTTAGCCGCTATAGCAGGTACCAATTCGTTTTGGTAAAAGGATGCGTATTTTTCATTACAAAAGAACTGTTGATTACGGCGGTTTTCATCGAGATTATCAGGATTTCGATTATCAACAAAAATGGCAATTATTGGCTTTATTCGCCCTGAAGATATTTCAGCATCTAGTACATCAGCCATGTTACCAGCGCTCAAATACCACTGACCGTCAGCAATATAAAGTGTTGGCAGTTTATCTGTATTTTTCATCCCTTCAGGCGTGAATACTCGATATTGTAAAGCATAATTAAGCTCTTTACTTTCAATGCGGATATTCTCTGACAATGTACCCTTTGCGTGAGCGGTTAAGCTAACAGCAAAGCAAGTAAGGATTAAACTAAGCTGGATTAATTGATTCATAATGTACTCTTTTTATTTATTTGAGATCAAATCTAGGGTTACAATACTTTAAATAACTGCTTATCAAACCATCTTTTATTGCTTTTTTTTAGGCAACGCTGCCAAATAAAGCGATTACCATTACGACGAACACCGTGATCTAAGTCTAAACATCCCGAGCTGTGCTTTGTAGACAAGGTAAACCAGTCATCATCGAAAATTTTTTTCTTCCATAGTTGATGGTCTTGATTGTTACAGGCAGCGAGTGCAGTACTGACGTGATGACGTGTATTGCCATTTTTAACTTCGACACATAAGCCACTTTTTATATTTTTAAGCTGAAACCACTCTTTATCGGTTGGAAGAAAAACAAACTTTTGATTTTCATCAGCTTCATTACAAGCCCAGCCATCAAGTTTTCTTGAGTTCTTTGATTTTTTACTAATGTGAAAACAAGTTTGACTCATTTTTACTTTGAGCATAACTGGTTTATTTTGTGATGCATCGTTTGTTAGTGTGTTTTCCGCTGTTGCTGCTAGAGGTGTTAAAAGCGAGATGGCTAAGAGTAGTTTTACTTTCATGGTTATAGCGTTTTTCAAAGCAGTGTCTCCATGTTCATTATTAATAAACATTTTGGTTTAGTGCACTTATTAAAACAGTGCAATGGATAAGGTGATGTGAAATATAACGAGTTTACTGAGAGCTCACTGTAAAACTTTTGTAAAAGCCAGTTGCATGATTAGTGAAAAAGCGTCTTATAAAGAAGGGGGGTAGGTTTGTAGACTGTGATAAAGCTCCTAGAATAACAACAGCCATAAACCAATGGCTGTTGTATATAGCTATCCTTCTGATTAGAACAGGAAAGTGCTATCTCATTTAAATTAATTTTCCATGATTAAACAGAACAATAAACTTACTTAAATTGTTTTAAGAAATTCAGCCACCGCATTCCAATAATCTTTGTGCTCAGGAAACTTTTCCCATAAAGCTCTTGAGCCGTGCTGACCACGTTCAATTGGCAAAAAATATACTTTTTTACTGGAAGGAATTTTATTGTATATATCCCACCAGTTCTTTTTTTCATTTTTTGCAGAAGTAATAAAAACAGGTTTAGTGATATTCATCGCGTTTTTGCTAACGTAATCATTTCCTTTGCTTGAAAAATATTCACCTGGAGCAAAAGATAGTACACCATCAATATCATTTCTTTCTCCTGCAATCTTTAAAGCCAATGCCGACGAGTACGAACTGCCCCAAATAATTAATTTTGATGTTTTACTGAATTTCGCTTTTACATAATCAATGGCCGAATTCATGTCAACCTCAGCATCGGTATACTCTGTTGGTAAGCTCTGTTTCACTGCCCGCAGGTGTGTCTCATTAATCACACCATTTACTTTGCCACCTGAACGTTGGTCAATGGCCATACTATTAAAGCCTAGTTTACTTAATTTGGGAGCTATTTCTTGATATTCACCCCGACTCCATCTAGCTTGATGAAATAAAATAATAAAAGGGCTTTTTTCAGGATTATTGATATATAGATCTGCCGTAATCTTCAAGCCATCAGCAGACTCAAAACTTATCTTTTCCTGAGCTATGCTTTGAAAAGAGATGAAAATTAAAACAATAATAAAAATTCTATTCATAAGTTTTCCATTTCTGTTAATTATAAGTTAGAAAGATACTAACAGTAATTACTGTAAAATTACTCGTGCGTGATTTTGTCTTTGTTTCAGTGAAGCCTCTAAACTGTCCATTTGTATTCCAAGCATAGAGTCAAGGCTTTTTGGCCATTTATGGTGCTCTGTTAGCAATTCACTTTTTACGGTATATTCCATGATGATTTTTGTCCCTTGGCGAAAATTTTTAATGCTGACTTTCATTTTTCCATCAACATCCTTATTTCTTAATTCCCCTAAAGAACCAATCCATAAGCCTTTCTCTACTTTGATAAGATGAGTTATCGTTTTACCACTTGGCATTTTTTCATGCATGCCTTTACCATTAAAAAACATATTGCGACCTTTACCAGACTGAGTAAATTCTGATGTCCACCAACGACCTACATGACCAAACTCATGCTTTACCGTTGATATTTTTGAATCTGAAACAAAACTATGTCTTATAGTAAAGCTGTCATGTGACTGCTTTGTAATTTCTGCTTGAATAGAAAAGCTGCTTATTAAGATAGTGGTGAGAAATACTTTTTTAAGTAAATTAACTTTTTTCATGGCTAGGCCTCTTTAAATGTTTGATTTCAACTTTTGAGATAATAGAGATAATAGAGATAATAGAGAGGCCGAACTGTAAAACTTTTGTAAAAAGGGAATAGGGGGTAGTGAATTAGTCGTGTTACTTAGCTTTGTCGGGCAACAAAGCTTAGATCAAAAGAAACACCTTGTTGATGACGACTAACTTGTATTTCACCACCTTGTGCGATTACTAGTTGATGAACAAGTGCAAGACCTATACCTGTACCTGAAGTGGTACGAGTCATTTCATTGCCGCAACGATAAAATAGTTCGAATATTTTGTCTAATTGAGAGTTAGAAATACCAGGGCCATAATCTTTAATTGAAAAATTTAGCTTGTTGCTGGCGTTGTTATCTAGGGAGAAAATCACATCAACTTTTTGCCGTTGTAGGTCATTAATTTTAGCCGCGTTATAAAATTTAACGGCATTATCAATTAAGTTGATCACTATCTGAGCAAAAGCGTCAAGGTCGATAAAAGCTTGTGTGTTTTCAGGTGTTTTTTCATCAATAATGAAATTGAGTTGAAAGTTATTCTTGGCGATTAGCGTTGATACTTTCGATTGAATAATATCTTTTAAAATATCGATGCTTACGTACTCAGGCTCTACTGTTTCCTGATTACGGCTGAGGTTAGATAACTGTAAAACATTGTTAATTAATCGAGAGAGTCGCTCACTCTCATCAAAAATGAAATGATGATAGTCTTGCTGATTTTTTTGGTCTGGCACCATGCCCGATTTTAACATTTCAGAGTACATTAAAATGGAGGTTAATGGTGTTTTAAGTTCGTGGCTTACTGAAGAGACAAAATTCATTCGTTGTTCAGCAAGCGCTATTTGTTTTACACCTAACCAATAAAAGCCAATAGTGCCTGTTATTATGACTAAGCTAAGCACAATAATGAATAATAAAACAAAACTAGTTGCTGGTCCTAACGGTAAATCTGAGGTTGTAAATTTAAGGCTAAGATTTTGAAAAGGGCTTATTAACTCTCCTTCAAATAAAGGCCTAGTAACCAATGAATTATCGACTTTATTTGATATTTTAGCGGAAGCTTTACCTTGACCATTTATGTCATATTGATAAAAGTGTAAAAAGTCATCTTGGTATTTTTTAACAAGCTGAACTTGCACCTTATTGTCATAACCCGCTCTTCTGATAAAGGTAGCCATTATTTGATAAAGATATTTATCCTTATCAACAATAAAGCCCTGTATTGATGATTGTTGATTGATTAGTGCATTGCGATAAAAAATAAGCTGTTGGTTTTTAGTTTCAAGCATTTGAAAATTGCTTGCTTGAGTAACAGCACTGGACTTATCACCCGAGAGCTTGTTTTGATTTAATGAGTCTAGGTTTATTTCTGCTTGTAGGAAATTATTTTCTGTGAGTATCGTTTTTAATTGATTTATTTTAAGCAGTCTTTGCTCAATACTTTGACTACCAAAAGGCAGTTGCTCTGCATTATTTTTGACTTGGTCTAAATCAGGTAATAATGGCGAGTTGAAATGCTTTTTATCGGTGATATTAAAATATCCAATCAAACCATGTAAGTCTTCAAGATAATGAGGCTCTCTATCATTGGTTAAAGGGGATATAGTTGGACTAAATATAAATGATTGACTGTTGTTAGTATTTTTGGAGTAAAAATAATCAACAGGGGAGCGTTGTTGCTCTTTAGCAAGTCGCTCGTTGAGTACTTTATTTGTTTGAGTTAAAACATGTGAAGACTTCCAGCGATATTGAAATAACATTTCGTTTTCAAATTTTTGAAAACCATAATAAACAATCATGGCTAACGGCAGTGTTAGACAGATAAAAAAGACTAAAACAATAATTCGAAATCGTTTTATTTGCTGATGATTGTTTAAATTTTTATTGAGTAACAAAATAAACTACACCCTAAGCCCAAAAGTACAACGAGTATTTATCAAAACTAAAGACATAGTTTATATCCTTCGCCTCTATAGGTGACCAATAATTTCGGGGTATTTGCTTTCACTTCAACTTTTTTTCTTAGTTTAGCGATATGAATATCAACGGTGCGGGTATCTATTTCGCTAGGGTTATTATACCCCCATATTTCTGTTAATAATTCACTTCGTGGAATAGGACGTTGATGCTTATTTAAATAGTTTAGAATATCAACTTCACGTCGAGTAAACAGTTGTTCTTTACCATAAACATGTCCAGTGAGATGAAGGCAATCAATAGTAATATCCTTACCTATATTCAAATGCTCATTTTTCTCTTTATGAGCAGTGCGACGTAATATTGTTTTGACACGTAAAACTAATTCTTTAACAGAGAAGGGTTTAGCGATGTAATCATCTGCTCCTAAGGTAAGTCCGGTAATAATATCTTCCTCAGAACTTTTAGCGGTTAACATGATAATGGCTTGCTCACGTGATACTTCTCGTATTTTATTACAAATGCTAAAGCCATCAAGTGTCGGCAGCATGACATCAAGTAAAATACAATCAAACTTTCCTGATAATGCAGTTTCCAACCCTTTTTCACCGTCTTGTTCAGTGACTACATCATAACCTTGCAATGTAAATAGGTCAGTCAAGCCTCTTAAAATGGCTGTCTCATCTTCAACAATCAGTAATTTTTGCTTTAACGACAAAATACACCCCTATGAAATTTACGTTAATATGGTAAAACAATTATAGAACGAGCGCTGAAAAGTTTCTTTAACAGCGCTATATGGTTTTTTAATTAATTTCGTCCCTGAGCGTTGAGCTTATTTTGTTTATCAAGATACTTCTGTAATGGCTCAAAATAATTAGTGATAGCAGATCCATCAAGCTTTGTTTGACCTGTAACTTCTGACATTACCTCAAACCAAGGACGACTATTTCCTAATTCAAACATTGCTTGTAATTTTGCCCCTACTTCTTCAGAACCATAAAAAGAACAACGAGACAGACTGTTCTTATTGCCAGCAGCTTCACATAATGATTGATAAAACTGGAAGCCTAAAACTTCACTAATAAAACTACCTGCTTGGTTTTGGTTATGAATAACTTCTGCAGTAGAACCAGCATCAAAACCATTGTCACTTCTCGATGTAGGAGCTTTTATTCCTTGATATTGTTCACGTAATTGCCACCATCTTTTATTGTATTCTTTAGCTGTTGTTTCACCTGAAGCAACTTCTTTTTGCCATTTATTGACGGCAAGTTGATAAGGCAAACTTGCCACTGTTTTAAGCGCCAATTTCATTAAATAACCCAAATCTACTGATTCATCAGGAATTTCATCTAACATGCCAATAGTATGTAAATAGTCTGGGGTATAGGCGTATTGAAGCGCTTTTGCTGTACCTCCAAATGTTCCAGTTGGCCATATACTATAGTGTTTTGGTTGGTTCTTATATGCAGCTCTAAAATAAGTAGGTGTCAGTAATGAGGTTGTATTAAAGCGCATAAAAGTGTCTTCATTGATATCCCAACAGCCGCCTACTCTGGCTTCTTCGTTTTCAGCTAACCACCAAGCCGTAGGGTCACAAGCTGCCTTATGATGTTCTGGTTTTGTAAATTGTGAAAATTCGTAAAGTGATTCTTTAAAAGGCGAAAACCCCATTGACATCATATACTTTTCAAGACCATGTAACATGGCTGATGTATCCATTTCAGGACGATCTTTCAACTTCTCAGTGATGTTGTAGCCGCGATCAATTACCGAATTCTCTGGCGCTACTAGTTTGTAAATATTGGCGAGATTGTTGACATTTATACTACCTAGTAAATGGGCTGGGATAGGGTGATTAGGTTTTACTATTTCAGCTCCATATTTATCAGTTAGTTTACTGCGAACATGACGTAGTAATGAATCATATAAAGGTTTTACATCAGCCCATACTTGGTCAAGTTCATTGATGAACTCATTCGTAGGTACTTCAAGTTCGCTTAATTTCATTTCTGATCTATTTGAGAAACCGAATCGTTGTGCGCCTTCATTATTGAGTTGTACTTGTTGTTCAAATATAGGTTTAAGAGGGGCTAAATTGTTGTGCCAGCTTTCCCATAATAACTTTAATTCACTTTCCTCTATATTACTGGCCATTTTGTCAGATACTTGTTTGGCATTAAGGCAAGTTTCATTTCCTGTGTCTTCATTAAAACAAACAGAATTAGCTGAGCTCTTTTTTGTTAAATCATCAGTGATTTCTTTAAGTATGTTTGCTTTATTTTCATTTTTTGGATGGGGATGACTTGGATAAGCACTAGCGACTAAAAGAATATTATTGAGGCGGCGAGTTAAATCATCGTTAAGGTCTAAATCTTTATATTTAATTGCTTGATAAGCATTCATTATCTCAGTTTTTTCAGCTTTATTTAATAAATTAGTCCAGTGATTTAATGTATCAAGCGTCATAAATCTATCTTTGATATACCAAGCAAGACGTAATGTATCAGCCTGTTCCATTATATCGATATTAGCGGCTTCAATGAACGATTTAGCCTCACCTACCTTTATTGACAGGGATTGTTTAGCTGCATTAGCATAGGGAAATATTACTAAACTGCTCACTAAAAGAGCATGTTTAACCGTGCGTGTTAATTTATTCATAAAGATTCCTGTTGATATTGTTGTTCTATGAATAAACTTTATCAGTCGTCGAAGCATACCAATGTAAAACTAATGTAAAAATGTGGTGTTTGATAACCGACATTGTTTTGTATTTTTGCAGTGATCACTTTGACGAGCTAAATCAGTAAAAAGCACTTAACCTTTATTAGCTTAGCGTTAAACTATCAAGCTTAATTAGGCTTTCTAAACAATAGCGTCATACGAGTAGACTCTCCTATTGCGATATACTCTTTTTTCAACTCAGGTTTATCTTTACTGGTTGAAAATGATGGGGGTAAACGCCATACACCGTCATTTTTGTTTGGTTGGTCCTTAGGGTTAACATTGATGTCGCTCGAGCTTATATATTCAAATCCAGCGTTTTTCATTTTTGCAATGACGAATGATTTTTTTAAATAACCATAGTTACCATTTGCCCATTCATCAGATGCTTTTTCTGGTGCCATATGTTGAACTACACCAGCAATACCACCTGGTTTCAGTGCTTTGTAGGCATCTTTGAGTGCTGCGGTTAAATAACCACCATTATTCTCAAAAAGGGCTAGATTATGTAGAGCTCGAATGAAGACAACTGCATCGGCGCTGCCATTAACTTCTTTCGGCATAGAGCCAAGTCGAAATGCATCAACACTTGCACTATGATCATTTCGCCATTCTTGTGCTTTATTGGTCCAGTCTTTCACCCAAGTTTTATTTTTTGCTAACATTTCCTCGGTCATCCAATCAAACTTAGCCCACATATCAAATGCATAATCGGTACCTATTAGTTTTCCTTGTTTACCTAAATAGGGTAGTAATATTTTGCTATACCAACCGCCACCAGGTAGTGCTTCAACTACCGTCATTCCAGGCTTAATGCCAAAAAAATCGATAGTCTGTGCTGGGTGGCGAGCATCATATCGCGCTTTAACTTTATTTGGTTTTTGTTCAAGAATAATCGATAGTGATTGAGTTGAATGCTGCGCTGGGTGCTTTTTAGTTTGTTTATCATGTGATTGTGCGTTGGAGCTGGTAAAGAGTAACGCTGTTACCATCGCCAATGATACGATTGATTTATTCATAAAGTTTCCAAAAGTTTTTAATTTAATAAATGGTACAGTCCTGAAGTTCACTTTATTGAGTTTAATGGGCAGTGAACTTCTAGAAAACATTAGGTTTGCGTAAGTAAAACTTCGCTACTTTGCCTCTTTTACTTGTTTTAGCAGGCTTTCGAAGCCATCTAATCGAGGGTGTTTTTGTTGCTTTGCCTTTAATACCATTGTTTCATACGCCTTAATGGTTTTTTCTTTATCTTCCATCTTCATATAAGCACGACCCAATACTCTATAAAGCTCTATTGATTCAGGAAAACGGTCCTTAATAGCATCAATAAGTATTTCAGCCGCGACGTTAGGATGCCCACCGTCTAGTAACATGAAACCCAGACCCATAAATGTTCCCATGGTGACTTCGTCTGAGATATGATATTTATTTCCACGCTCTTTAAAGTATGCTTCAACACCTGCCATTTTATTGCCATCAACAAACTCCTGATAGCTACCAATAAATGGGCCTTGAAAAAAGGTAAAGTTCTTCGAGAGACCATTGTATAAAGTTACATTTGCTGAACTATGGGAACCATGCAAAGGCAGATATTCATATGTCCACTGTAAACTCTTCGGAGCTTTGTTTTTAAGTAATTTGGCAAGTTCTTCTGCTGGGTCTACATTGTAAGAGCCATTGTCAAGAACAGTACCCATGGTGAAGTATAAGGATTGGTCGAGAGCTTGGTTTTTGCTTAATAAATCTTCAAATTCGCTGATTAATCCTTTTAAACCATATGGATTTGCTGATATATAGTTATCAAATTCATCAGGGGTTTTGATAAATGTTTCTAATACAAATCTTCCTGACATTGCATGACCAAAAAGTGTTTTGTAGCCGTTAACTCGAAAATTTTTACCAACAAAGGGTTGTACTTCTTCATTGATAAACTGTAAGAACTTTTCTCTTTCATTGCGATAATCACGTGTATTGGTATTTTTGTTATCAGTAATTGCCACAATAATGGATGCCGGCATCCATCCACTCTTTTGAATTTTTTCTACTGAAATAGTGGCATGTTTATAATGCGTATCGCCCTCTAATACATACACTACTGGGAATTTCTTGTTTGAACTTTTGTATTCCTCAGGAACATAAATCAGTAACTGACGATCTTCCCCTAGGATTTCTGATTGTAGTTGGTATTGATGACCAAAACTGTATTCTATTGGCTTGCCATGCTCTTTTGTAGCATGCTCCTCTGCCAATAAATTACTGGAAAAAGATAATATTGCAGACATTATTATGGCTAAATAAATAGTTTGCATGATGTGCGCCTCTCTGGTGAATAAACAAATGAGGCGACATGATAGCGATTGTTAAAGCATGACAATGTAAAACTTATGTAAAAGCACTATGTTTGAAAAACGAGGTCTTGATAAAATACCCCGTTAATTTCATATTCACTATACCAATTTATATATTCGAAATTAAAAAACGCCTGAAAACTGCAAAATAATACTAGGTTTTTTCTCACGTAAAGCTTCTTGGCTACCACTAACTAGGCCATTGCGATTGTTCTGATAGAAGAGTCGAGACCTTATTTGTTCACTTTTATTGTATACCGTCAGACTCGTTTTCACCCCGAAAAGCTGTGTTGATTCAATAAAAAAACCAAACCGCTTAGCTTGAGCCAAAGTTTGTACTTCATTGACACGGTAATTTGTTTTTAAGCTACTGGCGCTATAGTCTAATCCCCAAGCAAATTTGTGTTCAATGTAGTCTTGTCGAAAATTCATTTCTAAAACATTCGGCAGATAATTGTTTATATTCCTGCTTTCATTAATTATCGAGTCATAAAAATCTGAACCTTGATAACTATGTGAAATTTCAAGTAATGAGTCTGATAAAATAAAATCAAGCGGTAAGTTAATATCTGTTTTTACTCCCCAAAATCTTGCACTACCCGCATTGCCCAAACCATAAGCTAAAGAGCCGTTATCATTCTTACCAATAATTACTTGCTCTAATATATCTTTGCGCCATTGATGAAATACTTTGATTTTTAGACTGCCACGTTCACTAATACTCCAATCATAGGTAGCAGATAATTCAGTGGTTTGATCAGGCATTAAGTTAGAGTTTCCTGTATTAGTTACGCCATCAAAAGCTTCATTACTAGTAGCAAAATCGCCGAAATTCAATTGACCAACACTATGTGCTAACTCAACAGATAATTGCTCTTGAACACTAAATTTATAAGTGGAAGACACTCTTGGTTTGAGAAAAGAAAAGTTTTGCTTTTGATTGTTCACTGAATCTACTTCTATTTGAGAATACTCTGCTGTTAATCCCCCTTCCAATGTCAGTAGGTCACTTGCTTGAAAAGTAAAGTTGGCAAAAATTTCGGCTCGAATTTCTTCTACGGCAACCTTGTCATTGCTTTGCGGTGCTTGTAATACATTATTTTGGAACTGAACCAATGAACTATCGAGTTTATTATTAGCCACTTCAAAGCCAAACTCAGGCTTAAAAGTTGTGTTATTAACTTTTGCCCATGTAATGCGTGAAACCAGCTCTGATTTTTTGCTATCTTGAATATCATGACTATCGAATTTTGCTTGATCCATTTCAAAGATAGTAAAATGATTATCAGCAACAACATCTTTAAACATTCCTAATCCAAGTATTCGAAACTTCCAGTCGTTATAGGTTTTGGCCCAATCGGCACCTAATTCTATGGTGTTATTCCTATTGTCCTGAACTAATGCTTTATTTACGTTCACCAGCGACTGGATAATATCGCTAGAAATATCTTGCTCACTGTCCCTAATCCAAATATGACTGTATACGTAACCATTTAAACTTAGTTTTCCTCCAGAAAGTTCTCTAGACCCTTCACCCGTGATATTTAGCCATTTTTGAGACTCGGCATAATTCTCTTTTTCGTTAGAAACTAATTTTTTATTAACATTATAATTCTTGATCACAGCGCTACGATTCGCAGGCCAGCCTGCAACCATAGTATTAAAAGAAGTTTGCCATTGTCCAAGTTGCGTGGTTAATGATGCCTGGAGCCGTGGAAAAGGAGTTGAACCAATATTTCCCTCAGTGGTAACTCCCCATGTTCCACTGGTATTGCCTTTTGCTCTAATGACATTGGCAACAATTGATTGTCCTGCAGTTTCCCCTGCGCTATTGCCTCCACGAAGAATTTCTATTCGTATTACTTGATCGGCAGGAATGCGGATAAGTGCTTCATTTAGTCCTCCTGATTTTGAAGTGGGTCTGGCGCCATCAATCAAAACATTGCCTGCGTTACCACCAAAACCTCTTTCATTAGAGCCTTTATCAAAAGAAAAGCCAGGTAGACGGTTAACCATATCTAAAGCATTTTGAGGGGAGTATTGAGAGAAAAATGCAGTATCGTAAACTGAAGGCTCAGACAGAGTAGTAATATTTTCTTCATTAGCGAAACTACCTACTGATGCAAGTACAATACTGCTGGTAAAGCTGAAGTAAAACAGCGTCTTAAATTTTGAGGTGTTTCTTGTTAATTTTGTCATCTAGAAGCTTTTCCTACGTTCGGTTATTTCACTAATTTATCTGTGAACGAAGGTAACAACTTGTAGTTATGAGCACTGTAAAACTTTTGTAAAATGACTTGCTTAAGTCACCTAACGATTACTTTTTATAATGTTGTTCAACCTTGTTGATAAATTTAAGCCAAGTCCCTTCTGGTTGCCAAACGCTGAGCATCTGTTTTTTAGCTGTTTCTTTATTAGCACCTTGTTGAGTTATTTGATAAAGATAACTAAAAGCTGAAGCTCGATAGTTTAAGCGGCAATGTACCAATACTTTGTCTTGCTGATAGTTGTTCATTAGAGTTACGAATTGCTGAAAGTCAGCTAAAGTTGGCTCACCCCATGCAACAGGAATTTGCTCAAATGACATGCCTAAAGAAGTAACGTGTTGTTTTTCGTTGGAGAAATTTCCAGGGATCAAGTTGATGATATGCTGATAACCCATTTTTTTGATGGCTTCGAACTCAACAGGAGTCGGCATACCTGCACTCGCAAAGTTTGTGGTTATTTGACGATAATTTTTAATCTCGTTTAACGAATTTTCTTGCTCGTTTGCTGACACATTAAACGTGATCAGCAAGGTTAATATTGCGATAAATAGACTCTTCATGAAATTTACTCTTTTGGGTTAAAATTGTTTGTGATAAAACTAAGGAGCAGCATTTAAGCGCTGGTATAATATATCTCGATAATTCCTACTGAGTTTCACTTTAGTATTATCACTGAGGATAATTTGATAATCGCCATTATCTAAACTGACTAATTCACTGACATAACTTAAATTGATGATGGCGGAACGATGTACCCGTTGAAACCCTTGTTCGCCAAGACGTTGCTCCATATTCTTCATAGTTTCACGTACTAAATGAGATTTTTTCGGTGTATGTACACTGACATAATCGCCTTCGGCTTCAACCCAGTAAATTTCTTCCGCTTTGAGTAAATAAACATGCCCGTTGGAACGAATGACTAAACGTTCATTGTTGACAGTTGTAGAGCAAGGCTCATTTGAGGTTGTGCTATTTGTCAGTCCTTGAGTTTGTGATAGTAACTGAGTGAGTTGTTCACTGCGCTGTGAAATTTTATTTTTTAATATTTGTTCTCGAGCGTGGGAGACACTTTCTTTAAACCGTTCATTATCAATGGGTTTTAGTAAATAATCAATGGCATGGCTTTTAAAAGCTTCAATAGCATATTCATCATAAGCGGTTAAAAATATTACTGGTGGCATATGTGTGATACCAACAGCATTAACTACATCAAAGCCATTCACTTTTGGCATTTTTATATCGAGAAAGACTAAGTCAGGTTTTAGAGACAATATAGCTCTGATTGCATCACTACCATTAGCGCATTGAGCAATAATGTTGATGTCGTCTTCTTGTTGTAAATGCAGTACTACTCCTTCACGAGCAAGCGGTTCATCGTCAACTATTAAGACATTAATGGTCATTTATTTTGCTCCTGATGATTAAGTGGTAGGGTGAGTTGAACACTAACTCCGCCTTGAGAGTTGCTGCTTAAATTAAATTGAAAGTCAGCGCCATAGAGTTGTTGTAATCTTGAACGTACATTGCTCAAACCAATACCTTCTTTGAAATTTTTATCGTTGAAATTACAACCTGCACCGTCATCAATAATGTCAACTTTTAGCGTATTGTTTTCCAGATAAGTGTTGATGGTTAGCTGCACCTTTCCAGGCTTTTCTTCTAAACCATGTTGCATCGCGTTTTCAATTAACGGTTGTAAAATCATTGAAGGAACAAATGTAGATAGGGTGATAGCATCGTAGTTTTTAGTAATAGTGATCCGTTCGCCAAATCGCACTTGTTCAATGGCAAGGTATTGCTCAACATGCTCTAGCTCTTTTTGTAAAGGTAGCCATTGTTTAGCTTTATCATCTAGGGTGCTTCTAAAGAAACTACTGAGGCGATTAATCATAGTAGTGGCTTGCGCTTGTTCAGATTTCATCACTAATACAGAAATAACATTTAACGTATTAAACAAAAAATGCGGATTGATTTGCATTTTTAAGGTTTGTAATTGTGACTCAATAAGCTGATTATTTAACTGACTAGCAACTAAGGCCTTTTGTTGTGCGATGTTGGCAAAATGTTTGATGTTAATATTAGTGACCAATAAAGTATAAATGATGGCGTTAAATAAAAATAAGTTATCGCCAAATAAAAAGTGACCGGCATGTTGCCATGGTTGATATAACTCCATCCCTGCAGCCATATCTTCAAAGTAATGATAATGCAAACTCATTAATAAACCTGAAATGAGTGATAAGGCAAGTAGAAAAAAAGCATGCTGTAACAATGCTTTTTGCCATTTCTTTGGTTTCACCGGAAATTTAGCGGCTAATAACTGTACTATAGGGACTAATACGACCCAAGGTAGCCATATTTTTAATGTGTATATTTTTAAATGATATAGAATACTGGGTACAAAGTGATGGCTGGTTAACAAACCCGATAATTGAGATAGCAGCATAAAGGTAACCAAGCCAAGCCAAATGACTACTAATAATGAAGCTATGTTTTTAAAGTTAATTATTTTATTTTTGGGTAATACCATAAGTTCAGTTAAATCGCTTTGGAAGTAATTCTACCAAACAGCTTAACTAACTCTGTTAACAGATAATAGCGCTGAGCGATTAATCGCAGTTAACCCTCGATAAAAGGGGAGATAACTGCGATGAAACTTTTCCTATTAATTTGAACCTATCAGTTTAAAACTTGTTATTTTGCAAATCGCTAAAGGCTTGTATGATTTCTTTTTTAGTATTCATAACAAATGGACCTCCGCGTGCAACAGGTTCATTTAACGGTTGCCCTGAAATTAGTAAAAGTTCAGTTTGAGTACTTGCCGTTAATTTTATCTGCCTACCTGAAGTTAGCACCGCTAATTGATTCGTGGTCACTTTTTGCAGCTTTTCATCATTTAAATAAAGTTCACCACTGACGACAAAGATAAAAGCATTATCAGATTGAGGTAACTGTTGCTCAAAAGTAACATTTTCTGGCAAGTTGATATGCATATAAGTTGGCTTTACGTAGTGATTAACTACTGGACCAATAGTGCCATTATCTGTGCTACCAGAGATCACTTTTATCAGTGTGCCATCTTCATGCTTCTCTATTGCAACCTGTTCAGCTGGAAACTCTTGATAACTAGGCTCAACCATTTTGTTCTTTTGCGGTAAATTAACCCACAATTGAAAGCCTTTAAGTAAACCTGAACTTTGTTCAGGCATTTCAGAATGGATGATACCTCGACCAGCAGTCATCCATTGCACACCATGAGCTGAAATTACTCCTTCATTACCAGCATTGTCTTTATGGCGCATGCGTCCATTTAACATGTAGGTCACGGTTTCAAAACCTCGGTGTGGATGACTTGGAAAGCCCCCGATATAATCTTGTGCTTGATTGGAAGCAAACATGTCGAAGAGTAAAAACGGATCTAACATGTTTAACTCATGACTACCAATCAAACGGGTGAGCATAACACCATCACCGTCTGAGCCTAATTGCCCTGAGGAGATCATAGCTAATTCTCTATGATCATTGTTTTTAGTTGCATGAGATTTCATTAGTCACTCCTGTTTGAATTGGTATTAGGTTAAGTAAACAATAATTATTGTTTAACACCTTCAATGTATAAATTGAGTTGTACATGAGTGGACGCTGGGCCTAAGTTAGTTTTGATAGCAAAATCAGTTAATGCAATAGTCGTTGTACCGCTAAAACCCGCACGGTAGCCGCCCCAAGGATCATCTCCAGCACCGGTCGTTTGTGCATCAATAACGATATCTTTACTGATGCCATGCATAGTTAAAATGCCTGATATTGCGAAATCTCCATTCTTTTTATCAGTGATTGAGCTACTGACAAACTTAGCGGTTGAAAAGGCACTAACATCAAGAAAATCACTACTTTTTAAATGTTTGTCTCGCTCAGCATGATTAGAATTGATACTGCTGGTATCAATATTTACTTCAACTTTTGCTGCGGAAATATTAGCAGGATCATAACTAAATTTACCGCCGAAGGTATCAAAACGTCCTGTTAACCAGCTATAGCCCAGATGTTGGATTTTAAAATTAATGGAAGCATGTGCTCCTTTGTTATCAATAACATAGTCGGCAGCATTTGCTGTTGAACTAAAAGAAGCAGCTGCAATTGCTGAGCTAAAAAGTAAAGTAAAAAATTGCTTATTCATGGTATATCTCCAAATATTGGTATTTTATTTAGTCATTCAGTTAAGGATTGTGTGTTTGTTTTTCTTGGCGTTTGCCAAGCATTCTTTTTAAGGTGTCGTCTTTATCAATAAAGTGATGTTTTAATGCCGCGAACGCATGCATGGCCGTTAAGCTGATCATTAAGTAGGCAAGCCATTTATGAATAACGCCTGCTAAGTCTTCTTGGTTGTTAAAAATAGAGCCAAAACCAGGTAATTCGAAAAGATCAAATACTTCAATACCACGACCATCAGCAGTAGAAATTAAATATCCACTAAACATGATGATAAATATCAATAGATAAAGTGCGTTATGAATAAGTTTTCCAGCTTTACGCTCAATAGCTTTATGTGTGGCTAAGTGTGCAGGTTGTAATTGAGTTAAGCGCCAAAACAACCGTAATAACATTAACCCTAACAAGGTGATGCCTATGCCTTTATGTAATGCTGGCAATGTTTTATAGCCGCTGTCGTAATAACCTAATTCAACCATGTAATAACCCAAGCCAAATAAACCTATAATGGTTAACGCTGCAGTCCAGTGGAAGAAAATGCTGAGCCAGCCGTAATGTGTTTTTGTATTTTTCATAGGTTATCCAATGTTTTCTCTTTGATGTGCAGCAGTATGTGGTAGCGTGATGTAAAATAATATTGAAGCTTTCTTTATTACTTGTTAAGTTTTACTTAACTAGTTGGCTTTTTATAGATAATTAAAGAGATAAAAGTGACGCTTGAACAATTAAAGATGTTGGTTTATGTAGCTGAGCAAGGCAGTTTAAAATCAGCGAGTGAAGTACTGCATAAAACGCAACCAGCGATCAGTCAGGGTATTAAACAGCTAGAAACCTTGCTTGGTTTACCGTTATTTGATCGTCAAGGTTACCGTTTAGTGCTTACTTGTAATGGTCAGCAGATATATCAGCATGCCTTACGGTTATTAAGTGAGGCAGATCAAATTAAACAGTTAGCTCAATTTCTTACTCAAGGTAATGAAGCGAGTATTACGCTGGCGATTGAAGCGTCATATGATCTAAAAAAAATACTACCTTTGTTAGAAATGACACAAAGTGAATTTCCCCATACTCAAATCATTCTACAACAAGAGTATATTAGTGGCGCATTCGAGGCTGTGCTTTCTGGACAAGCTGATTTAGCTGTGACCACCTTAACTTCTTCATCAATGCATTCTACACATCTTGATGTTAATCATCTTTATCAAGGTTACTTAACCAATGTTGCCGCACCACGTTTTTTAGCACGCCACCCTAAACTAAAAGTGGTTGATGAACTGAGAGATGAATATCAAATTGTGGTACAAGATTCAGGACAAAACACCAAGGGAGTCAGTTATAGTGTACAAACAGGTCAACGCTGTTGGTATGTGAATGATTTTAGCAGTAAAAGAGATTTGATAATTAGTGGCATGGGTTGGGGAAGGTTGCCTGAACACCTGATTCAAGATGATTTAGCTAATAATCGCTTAGCTAGAATATCTCTAGATGACTTTGTTACTAAAACAGCATTGAATTATCATGCGATAAAGCTTAAATCACGATTATTAGGGCCAGTAGCTAGTAAGTTATGGCAAGATCTTGAACTTGTTCATTCAAGATAAGTTGTTTATTTAGCTATGATATAAGCTATTATCATAGGTCAACTGAGCCTAAATAAATTGCTCTATCTTTTTTTCTGTAGGTAATATGCAAAAAACAATCTACACCATAATTATACTTTTTCTGTTGATATCGCTGCCATTAGTAAGCTGCACTGGAGAGGCACCTGAGAAGAAGTACGCTAGTGGTACGGCTAAAAATTCGATTAATCCTACACTTCAAATAAACTCAAAAAGAAGTGAGTATTCTTTTTCTAAGAAGTTTGCTTATTTTATTGATAAAACTAATCAGTTATCTTTAGCCGAAATTGAACGAAAATCAGTTCAAGGTGAGTTTTCTTTAGCAAAAAATGACAATATTTCATTAGGTTATATTCAAGATACCGTTTGGCTGCACTTCTCTATTGTCAACAATTCATCTAATCGTGATGATTGGCTGATGGTATTTGATTATCCGCTGTTGGATGAAATTGAGGTTTTCTCAAAAACTGATAAAACGCTTATTTGGCAAAGTAAATTAATGGGAGATAATCTGAACTTTGATCAACGACCGATTGATTTTCGTGTTTTTGTTAAGCCTCTAATATTAAATACTGCTCAACAAACTGAGTTTTATATCAGAATAAAAACCTCAAGTTCAATGCAAATTAGACCTGCCATTATGTCATCGGAAAGTTTCTTTGTTGACGAGTTAACCAAAGAAATGTTTTATGGCGTAATTTACGGCATTATGATTTTAATGGCTGTTTATAATGTGTTTTTGTATTTGGCGGTTAGAGATATATCTTATCTTATATATGTTTTTTCTGTTTTATCAGGTTGTATTTTTATCATGGCACTCAATGGTCATGCTTATCAATACATATGGCCTGACAGCCCTAAATTTGCTAATACCGCAATACCATTATTCACCTCTCTTTGGATGACGAGTACAGCATTATTTACTCAGATATTTTTGAAAACAAAAACATTTTCTCCCAAACTTCATAAAGCGATTAATTTCTTAATTGCTTTTGCATTATTTTCGGTTTTTTATAGCTTGTTAGGTGATTATCAAATAGCGATTAAAATTGCTACGGGATTGGCTTTATTAAACGGGATTCTTATTTTATCAGTGAGTATCGTTTGTTGGTTAGCGGGAAATAGGTTTGCCCGTTTTTTTGTCGGTGCATGGGTGGTTTATGGCGTTGGAACGGCAATGTTAATCATTAGCCGTTTTGGTCTTCTTCCTGACAATATCGTAACCCATAATTCGGCTTCTTTAGGCTTGTTGGTTGAAATAATAATGCTGTCGTTAGCATTAAGTGATAAGTATCGAGTATTAAGCGAAGAGCTGGCTCATAAAACCGTAGAGTTAGAGCATAAAGTAACATTAAGAACACAAGAATTAGAGACAAGTAATGCTCAATTACAAAAGCTATCTCATTATGATTCGTTAACAAACTTGCCAAATAGACGCTATTTTGATTCTCAATTAACACAGGAATGGCAACGCTGTATTAGAGATAAACACAGTCTTGCTATGTTGATTTGTGATGTTGATGAGTTTAAAAGTATTAATGATCACTTTGGTCATCAATATGGTGATGATTGTTTAAAAGCTGTAGCTGGAGCCATTCTTGAAGCTTTGCATCGACCAGCTGATCTGCCGGCACGATATGGTGGCGATGAATTTGTTGTTATTTTGCCTGAAACCAATGCTCTTGGTGCAGAATTACTTGGCATAAAAATTTGTGAATACATTAATGAATTAGCATTAGCGCAAGCACCAGATGCAAAGCATGATCACGTTAGTTTAAGCATAGGTTGCGCAACATTAACACCAAGTAACGAAAATAATATAGAGCAACTATTTTCCTTAGCAGACAAAAACCTTTTTAAAGCAAAAGAACTAGGACGAAATTGTGTAGTCGCTGATAATGAATCGTCGTAAAATGTAATTTCCATAAGGTTACAAGTTTTTTGAATTTAAAGTAAGATATCTAGGTCTAATTGTTTAACCTCATCGTTTGACCCCTCATCGTTTGAGTCAATAGAGTGATCACCTTAGTAGTATTAATAGGAATAGAGAAATGAAAATAGTTTTACCAACGCTAACGTTAGCGCTAACTTTGATGTTATCAACGATGTCATTACAAACGGACGCGGCAGTCATTACGGCCGAAACTCAGACACTAGTTAAACAACGATTAAGTAAACTTGGCTTAACTGTAGTTGATATCAAAGATGCAGAGGTTGAAGGATTGATTAGTGTTTTTACTGATCGAGGCTTATTTTATTTCAGCAACAATGGTCAATACATGATCCATGGAAAGGTTTACGATATTAAAACGGATATTACGAATGTTACCGAATTAGCATTATCTGATTATCGCATTAATGGTGTTAAGGCGTTTTCTGATAGCATGATTGTTTTTCCGGCTAAAAATGAAAAGCATGTGGTAAGTGTTTTTGTTGATAGTAGCTGTGGTTATTGCCGTAAATTGCATAATGAAATGGCTGAATATAATGATTTAGGTATTACGGTTCAATATCTTGCCTTTCCTCGTAGCGGTACCCAAGGTCCTACGATGAAACAATTACAAGCGGTGTGGTGTTCAGCAGATCAACAACAAGCGATTGAAGATGTGATGAATGGCGAAAAGCTCAATGCAAGTAAAATTAAAAGTTGTGCGGCACCTTTGGCAGAGCAGTATGCTTTGGGTATGCAAGTTGGTGTTACCGGCACCCCAGCCATTGTATTAGCTGATGGTTCAATGATCCCTGGTTATCAGCCACCAGCGCAGCTTCTTGCCGCATTAGAAGCAAAGAAGAAGTAGTTTAATTATTTAGCGCTTATTGAACAGGCTAATCATTAGCCTGTTTATCTCTATATTCCTTTTCATTGTTCATCAGCATTATCTTTTGAGTTTACTATTCAATAATAGCTAAACCAACGCCGTTTGCTTTTTACAATTAATTAATTCCTTATCTATACTAATAACCTATTACATTGAAGGATGAACGCCAAAAGGGATTTTTTATGTGGATAGTTAAATTACCGAGCAAATCATTACTCTATTTATTTTGTTTTATCTTTTTATTTTCTTGTGGTGGCTCTGGCGAGTCTGATACGAGTAAACCATTGCCTATCATTAATGCTCAACCTGTTGTTAATGCAGGAGTTGATCAAAGTGTTAATGAACAGCAAAATATCATACTTGTTGGTACCGCTACAGATAGTGATGGCAGTATTGTTAGCTATCAATGGCAGCAAACTTCAGGAGTAGAGGTTACATTAATAGATGAAACTAAAGCTACTGCATCATTTATCGCACCGGTTACAAACGAAAAATTAGTATTAACCTTTGAGCTAACCGCTACTGATAATCAGGGAGCAAGTGTCACTGATTCAGTTATTATTACCGTTACTCCCATCATTAAACAGTCTGAAGTTCAGATGGTAGAAACCAATTATGTTTTTGGGTGCTCATCAAACACTGAGGCTGTAGCTTGGTTTGATGATTCCATTGCTGTTGTGATGGAGGGAGAGTCTGCTAAAGATCTTGATCATGAAACGATGACACGTATTGTTAAGTTTTTTCATCGCCTATATGACAAATACGAAGAAATAACAGGCTTAAACAATCTTCCTTTAGATTCACCATGGCAAGAACGAGTTACTATTCAAATTCCATTGGATAATTGTGGCGCTGGTGGACTTGCTCATCATGGCATACGAGGTATATCTGTTGGTCGAGGCTTATTTGATATTCAATATGATATCTCAAAAAGTGGTCAAGAGCGTTACCATCAAGTGTTTTTGTATGAATCAAACCGTAATTTTTGGCTACCAGCATTTAACAATGCATTTGATTGGGCAATGAATAATGAACCAATGAATTGGGGATGGTGGACCGTTGGTATGAATAACGCTATGGCCGTTATGATGACTGACTTACTCGAAGTAGAGTTAGAATATTTCGGCCATGATTCCGTTTGGTTTAGAGATCGAATGTTAGCCAATCTGGAAACCTATTTAGCTGATAATCATTTTGATTTTGACAACGCATGGCGTCAAGAGTATATGACTTGGGATCCTACCGAAAGTGTGAATGACTTGATGTCTGGATTTATTTTGCATTCATATGAAACATGGGGTGGAGAGGCGTGGTTAAAAGCATTTTATCAAAACATTAGCACGGTAACGTCAAGAAGTGATGTATTTGCTTTTCAAGAGTGCCGAAATAATATTTATCTTATTTGGAGTGCAGCTTCTGGGCAGGATTTACGTGACTATTTTACAGATCAACTTAGATGGGAAATAACGGTAGATCTTAATTCTACTGATACGAAATTAGCCGAGCTTAATTATAGTCTTGCTGATGTCCTTGCTGGTGGGAATGGTAGCTTTCCTGGAACAGGAAGAGCAGGCTTTAGTGTAATTGATGCCTTTGATAATAAAAATTTTGCTACCCATTATGGTGTTGTTGACGGAGCTTTTGTGCCGCAAAGTGAAGGACTAACTGTAATTTCAACATCCGGGTTGAGTTTTGATTTCTCAGATAAAGTAGGTATTGCGCAACATGACTTCTCCCCAACTAAAGGCCCTACATTTCACACAGACCCATCACTGCAAGAACATAACTTAGGCACTAACCCTGATTATAGTGGGGATGCTAATAACCATGCTTATATTGATATGCATGCTGCTGTTGGTTTAACGTATAACTTAAACAAATTACGTTCAAGCTATGGGGGGGAGGTTAATTTAACGCAGTTTACTGCTCGATTTGGCACGGCAACAGGTGCAAAAATTAATTATTGGGTATTGCTTGATGGTGTTGTCACTCGATATGGTGAGTTGCTAACAGGAAATATTGAGGCGCAAGATGTTGACATTGTGATTGATGAAAGTGATACATTTCTCACTTTAGTTATTGGTGATGCTAATGTTGGTAATATTAATAATGCTCATGGTTATATAGGAGATCCTGTATTGCATGGAATGGCAGCGCAAACTACTAAACCTTCAATTCCTACTAACCCTATTAATCAATCAAAGTCTGCTTTTGCATGGCAATCGCTCAATTGGAATAGTGGCTTAGGTGTTAATAATTATGATATTTACCTGTGGCCAGAAAATGAGAGTCAACCTGATACACCAAATTATAGTGTAAATGTTAACTCGGTAACGCCATATGAATATTTAGATTTTGGCGGGAAGTATGCTTGGAAAATCATATCAAACTTAGCGAATGAATCATTAATAAGTCCACAATACACCTTCACAGTACAACAACATGATGCTCAATCATCACCTCGTTACAATATTTCACCAATGGCACAAGAGCTACGTACTGCAAATTATACCTTAAACGGTATTGAACAAATTCTGGGCGAGCATAGTAATATTACTAACGGTATGAGAATTGGCTTTTATGGTGATTCCAATACAGATGTTATTGTTTGGCAACAATCCTTAGTGAGCGCACTGACAGCCAAAGGCGCTATTTCATTGAATCGAGGAATAAATGGTGCCGATACTCAAGGGCTTTGGGATGGTGTACGTCAATATGATGCTGGAGAGGGCTTGAGTGAACCAGAGCCTTTTGCTCAGCAAATAATTACTGATAATATTGAAGTTGCAGTTATCTATATAGGCATTAATGATGTCTTAAATAATGTTCCTGCTACGCCAACAGTGAATTATAAAAGTTTGCTTAATAAAATGGTGCAAGCGTGTATAAATAACAATATTAAGGTTGTGTTGGTGGCTGCTAGTATTTATAACGAAAAGCCAGATGGTACTAATGTACATGATAGCCAACTTGATGAGTACCAACAGGCAGCGAAAGAGGTTGCTTTAGATCATGGAGTAAGCTTCATTCCGGCAAGAACACATTTTTTGAATTATCTTAAAAACCACAATTTTAGAGTATTAGATGATGGTAGTGTTATTCACCCTTATGAAACAGGTTTACTTAACTCAGATGTTGTACACCATAATGATACAGGGAAAGTTTTTTTGAGTGATTTAGTTGCTGACGGCATACAAAGAGTGCTCTCACTTAATTAAGTGCAAGCGAGTGTGTTAGTAATTGGCTATTTTTAAAAAAGCGTCATTTTTAAATGTTTGCTCATAGCTGATCATTTCAATCATGTTTTTACCACTTAAAGTATAAAGACGATAATTAAGATAAAATAGCGCATAATTGCTCTATTTTTGATGGAACTCGGTATAGGTTATTTAATATTGTTTATTAACGTATGTTGATTATTTTAAAATACACACCTTTAAATAGCTTGGGAATACAACATGTTTTGGCAACCTATTTATTAAAAGAATAAGTTTTAATTACACAGGAAACAACATGATAGATTTTCGTTCAGATACAGTGACACGTCCCAGCCTTAATATGCGTCAAGCGATGTTTGATGCTCAAGTTGGTGATGATGTTTATGGCGATGATCCCAGTGTTAATGAACTTGAAAATTGGGCTGCGAGTCAACATGGTTATGCTGACGCTATTTTTTGTAGCTCAGGCACACAAGCGAATTTATTAGCGTTAATGTCGCATTGTGAGCGAGGCGATGAATATTTATGTGGTCAACAAGCACATAATTATAAATTCGAAGGGGGTGGTGCAGCCGTTTTAGGCTCTATTCAACCACAACCTATTGAAAATGAAAAAGACGGCACTTTGTGTTTTACTAAGTTAAAAAGTCATATCAAACCCATTGACCCTCATTTTGCTCGAACAAGGTTGCTAAGTTTAGAAAACACCATTAATGGCAAAGTATTACCTTTAAGCTATTTAGCTCAAGCAAGATCGTTTGTTGATGAGCATCAACTGAGTTTGCACCTTGATGGTGCTCGTGTGTATAACGCGGCGGTGGCACTAGATGTTGATATAAAAGAAATCGCACAATATTTTGACTCTATGACCATTTGTTTATCCAAAGGTTTAGGGGCACCCATTGGTTCCTTACTATTAGGAACACCTGAATTGATTGCTAAAGCACGAAGGTGGCGCAAAGTACTTGGTGGAGGAATGCGTCAAGCGGGAATTTTAGCTGCAGCCGCTAAAATAGCTTTAACGAATAACGTTTCTAAGCTAAAGCAAGATCACCATAATGCAGTATATTTAGCCAAAGCACTAAATAACATTGAAGGGTTGAGTGTTAATGAAGAACTTGTTCAAACCAACATGATTTTTGTGAAAATTGATGACACCATTAATATAGAAGTTGTTGCGAGCCAGCTTAAGCTGAAAAATATATTAATCACACCCAGTCATTATCTGCGTCTAGTAACTCATCTTGATATTTCTAAACAAGATATAGATCTTTTTGTTGATATCTTTTCTCGGTTAATTTCTGCCAGCCGTTAGTTCGATGTCGGGGAACTGTCGGGTGAAATTCGTAACCGACAGTAAATAAATTCGGCCATGCTTGTGTTTCTTTAGTGTAGAGATAATTTTATGATCCTTAAACAGTTACGTATTAGTCGACACCTTTCTCAAGAGCAGTTAGCTCAAATGTCAGGATTAAATGTTAGAACTATTCAACGGATAGAAAGTGGGCAAAATGCGAGTGTTGAGTCTCTTAAATGTTTAGCTGCTGCACTTGAAGTTGATGTGCCAACCTTGAATCAGGAGACATTTATGATCGATAGAAATTCAGAAAACTGGAAAAATTTACCACTGTTATTAAAGTGCTGGTTTGTTTTAAATTTTTTACAAATGCAACCAACAAGACAATCAGCTAAAAGAATTGAAATTATTGCCCATATCAGTGGCTTTATTTTTTGTTGTTTAGGTTTCGTTAGTGAAGCTGCGCTTGCTGGAGGATTAATTATGTTTAGCAGTGCTTATTTATTTCATTTATTAAAGTGGCAAGGAGATAAATATAACATTTGGTATGATGCGCCAGACAAGCAGAGTTAAAAGCAAATCAAATGGCAGTGCATGGTAAAATCAATGTCACTGCTTTTTCATATAAAAATTGAGCTCTGCGTTTTTTTAGCGATTTCCACTATTTTGTATTTTGAATTACAGCATGTTAAATCTTTAGATAAAGAAATAAAAAAGGAAAAATCAAAAACAGCAAGATTTGCTGGCGAGTTGTTAGCAGTTATACTAGAGCAATTATCACTTTGGGGCTTACTCCATCAGAGAATGAAGTTGCCTTACTTTTGATTATAGGCTTATCGATGAAAGAGATTGCTGTCTTACGCGATGTAAAAGAAAAAACTATACGAGGGCAAGCTGCTAGTGTTTATGCAAAATCAGGCTATGCAGGCAGACATGAGTTAGCAGCACATTTTATTGAAGACTTGATGAGTGAAGTTTAAGTGTATTCAAAGAAACGTAAATATGTCTGGATATGAGAATCAGCTAGCCCTTAATGACTTTAACTTTTAGTAATATTAATTAAGTGAAAAAAATGAAAATTAACGAAATTGCTGAGAAGAACTACCTATGGGTTGAAAAGATGGGTTGGCATAATAAAACCACCTTAGAAGCTCTTGCTCTTGTAGCGTCAGAAGTAGGTGAGGCGATTAATGAATGTAGGAACGAAAAGCCTACTGATGCCTTTGGGGAAGAGCTTGCGGATATTATTCTTAGAGTACTTGATATAGCTCATTGGCAAGGCATAGATATTGAAAAAGAGATCATAGATAAAATTGAAAAAAATGAACTGCGCGGTACTAGGGGACGAGTTAAATAAAAATCTCAATTGACTGAATTTTAGTCCCCATTGATTTACCTGATATGTTTTTTCCAGTGTTAATGCTTCTTCATAATAAGCTAACGCCATTACGTGATCTTTTGATTGCGTATAGGTAATGGCTACTTTAGTTTTTACTAACCCTTGTCATTAAAGTTAATTACTGTTTCATTTGAAATTTCATAAAAGGTTCTACCTTTGGAACTTTACGAAGACATGCTATTTCTATTGTTTTTGATTTTTCTCTATTTTGCAGTGAAACAGTATTTTTATTCTCACATTTATTTCTAAATAAGTTATATGCATCAATGCCTTCATCGAATATATCAAAGCCATCAATATACTGAACTTCTATGCTCTGCTCAAAAGCACTACATGCTGCTATTGGGTATGTTTTTATATAGTTGTCGTAGCTACTAAAACTTAATCTTTTACAGTGCATCTGCATAAGCTCATAAATAACTCTTTTGCCCCAATGACGCTTAATTGATGTGGGATACTCGTATGACGATTCTACGCTTAGTTTTGACTTTTCAAACCATGATGCAATTGCTTGTTGGTTATCTGTATTTGTTTGGTTGCTAAATTCTTCTAAAGAGTTAGCTAGAACAGTTGAACCAGTTAATTGACGCAATTCATTGAGATAATCTTGCTGACTATAGGCTCTGTCTTTCGTATTGGCGTTGAAAATACCTTTCCATAAATCAAATACAGATTTAGTTGGATCTTTAGCTTGTATCGCAAAATGACTCGCAAGTGCCATGGTAGAACCACATGTATAATAATTGCGGTATCGTTGTAATTTAGTTGACTTTGCTAGCGCTTCTTTTCCTTTATTTAAAATGCAATTATTGGCAGCATCTTCGAATTTTTTTGTCATCTGTTTTGAATCAATGAGACCAAACTCTTGCATGGCAAAATTGGCAAAAGTATCAGCCCCACCTTCATGCATCCAAGAATGTGTTTGATCGTCGAAAGCAAACATCTGACCATTCCAGAAATGGGCAGCTTCATGGGCTAAGAAATGAAATAACTGATTAAATTGCTCTTTTTTTTCTATTTTCCAGCGACTACCGTTGATTGTAAGCTGAACCAAACCGTCTAGTGTTCCACCACTATAGTTTGAATACTCACCATCAATTTGATCATAATTGAAAAATACAACAGGTTTAAAGTTTAACGATTGACCCGTTTTACTCTCATAATACTCAAATAATTTGGGGAAATATTCTTGAGTTCTTTGCCATACCCATTTAGGTAAAATGGGATCCACAATTGCGATCATATTATCTGTTTCGATAGGCGTTATATTACCAAAGTAAACGTATGTGCCTTCTCCTTCAGAGTTCCACAGAGCTTTCTCTTTAAAATTCTTGCCAAGAAAAGTAATGTTCTGTTCAGGACCATAGAAATGATATTGAGTACCACGAAAAGATTGTCCTATAGGGCTGAGTGATTTATCTTCAATGATATTGGCACCTAATGCGAAATGATTGGTATACAGCAATACGCTTCCATCGCTAAACCTGAGATTATGGTTGTAATCTTTTTGAATGTTGTCGTATGAAGAGGAGAATGTGAAATCAAGCGATTCAAATTTACTGCCATCAATGCTTCGAATTAATAATACATTGCCTGCTTTATCCCAAGTAAACTTTGATTCATCAATTTTATAAAGTTTACTTCGATCAAAGTTACTTTGGCGCTCAAAAGCTATGTGATCTACGGCTATAGGTAATTCATATCGCACTTTCCAAGAATCAGTTATTTGCTGATAATGCACGTGAATATGCAATCTAAAATCAGTTTCAGTTGCTATAGCTTGATAGGAGAGAATTAGTAGAAGAAACCCTAAGAATCTATTAATCGATTTTACTCCATATTCCATGCTCTTAATTCCTTACTGTTTTAATTTTAATGTTATCACTACTTATTGATTATAAAGAAAATAACATGAATATAAACTAATGATTAGAGTAATATGTAACAAGAATACCTAACAGAACTAATTTGATGATTCATAGTGTTGAATGTCTGACATAGCGCAAGAATCTAAGGAAATGACTTAGTATTCCAACTTCTAAAAGAGCAATTCACTATTATCTATGCTTTCAGTATTTGATTCTTTTAATATCAATTTTGCAGAAAAACAATATTTATACATATACTTATAATACTGTTCACCAATCATATAAAAAATGAATCGTTCTTTTGGATACTTAATTTTCTGTCTCTTGAGCTTACCAGGAGCAGTGTTTGCAAATTCAACTGACAATTTAAGGTGGTCGGTTGATAATAGTGTTCGGTTAAATATCAACAGTACCAATAATATTACCAGTAGAAATTACTTTATTGGTCTTGATAGCCATAAAGTTTTTAATGATCAAAATAAAGATGTTGGCTACAGCGTAGTTCAGCTTTATTACACTAAACTTTCTAATCAAATACCTTTCCCTTTTATGTTTGGGCACGCTGATGATGAACAAATTATTATTAGAGAAGCTCATTATAATTTTTTAACCAATCGCAATAGCTTAATACCAAATATTAGAATAGGCCACTTCACCTTACCTTTCGGCCTTGAGGATTCACAAGATACAAATGGTCGATTGTTAGATTATGGTCATGGGAAAAATTTAGGTACAAAATTAGATTGGGGGTTACTTGCCAACAAAGTTCACAAACATTTTGAATATAAACTGAGTTACTCTTTAGGCGGAAAAGACGATCCGAAATCAAAAGATGGTTCTTATATCATCACTGCAAGAATATCATCACTGAGTCATCTCGATTTAAATTTTGGCTTTTCTATTTATAAAGCAAAACTTGATAATAAAGCGCGAGAAAGAGTCGCACTTGATGTGAAATATCATCTTTATCAATGGACAATAAAAAATGAGTTGGCATATGGAAATACCGATAATAACGCTAGTAGCTACTGGTTGTTTGAAATGAACAGGCTAAGTGTGAACGAACAATGGAAAGTATATCTGCAGTATATTTTTGAAGACAATCATCAACAAATGCAAAGTGATAAAAAGTTAGTGCTAGGTACACGATATAGCCCCGATAACCATTGGGATTTTAGCATGCAGTTAAAACAACAGTTTCAGCACCCTGAAAATAATGATGAACTTGAATTACTTCAAGCACAATTAAGATATAGGTTTTAAAATGAAATTATTTGGTTTGTTATTTTTATTAGTGATTAATAATAGTCTTGCTGATGCTTTTTGTTCGTTAAGAGATCCTGTATCACAGATAAACACCTTATACCCCAATCATGAAAGTTACATCTCTTTTGTTAAAAAAATCAGTCATCAAACCAGAAAAATAGTACAAGAAAATTTACCCAATAATGATCTTCACTTCGGTGAGCTAGGCCAACATACACTTTATGTTGTTACAAAAAAACAACAAGCTATTGGCTACGTTCATGTGCGCTCTGAACAAAGCGATTGGGGCTTAGTTGAAATAGTGTGGGCTATTGATGTTAATTTTAAAATTGTCGATTTTACTTTCCAACGGTGCCGTAGCCCTGAGAAAGCAGAGTTGATTAAAGCCGAATTTAAGCAGGCAATTATCGGTAGGGATTTTGAACTACTGAAACTATATTTGGCAAAAGACGGTATAAGTGCAAACCACACATTACTCAGTCAAATCAATACGGATAGCAACTTAGTCAACGTAGTACTACGTTGCGCCTTAAAAACATTATTATTAACTCAGGTTGTTTGGCATGATGAACTCAAACAATTCACTCAGCAAAAACCATGAAAATTGCAAGTTACATTCAAATAATTGCATGTACTATTTTACTGCTAGGATTAATTGTTTTTTCAATGTTTTGGCATATGTACCAACAAACAGAAAGTGTGGCTAAAGATCACTTTAAAGCACAAATTTCGTCAAATAATTTTTTTCACTTTGTTGTTCTCTCTAAAAGCTGGTTAACGACTCAAGACTTATTTTTTTCAGGTCATCAGTCTTACCTAGCAAGTGGCATTAACGATCAATCTGAACAATTGCTTTACTCAGTAGAAACATTAATAACTGCAGTTAGAATAAGCTCATTAACAAGAGAATTAACACAGTTGAAAGAGGAAATCATTGAAAGTAACAAGATCATTATAGAGCTTTCTGGGCTTAGTGAACCTAATAAAGAACTTTGGTTAAATAATATTAACTTATCTGATGATCTAACAAGTAAAATGGTTATTAGAATAGATAAAATCCAAACTATTTATAAGCAAATAGAAGCAAAGCTTAACAAACAGTCACTGAATATTAATAAACTCTTCAAACAGAGAGCTATTATTATCGGCCTTGGTTATTTATTCACTATATTTGTTATTGCTATCTGGATGAGTAGAAGTTTAGTTAAACCGATAGAGCGTTTAACTAAAGTGGCTACAATCAAAGCAAAAACCTTCAATGCAAGAGATTTTAGGTTACCTTATGGGCCAACTGAAATTATTTGGTTGGGTGAATCAATATACCAGTTCACCGAACAAATTAACCTTGAAAAACAAATAGCTCAGCGTGAACGATTAAACACCCTAAATGCATCTAATCGTTTATCTCTCATTATGAATACAGTTCCTATTGCTATTTTACTCACAGATGAAGACGGAATCATCAGAGAACTCAACCCTGAAACTGAACTATTATTTAACACGCAAGAGAAAAAAATACGAGGTTCTAGTTTATTTAAATTTATTCCAGCTATGGCAACACTTGATAATAAATATGATCTTCAGTTCGTAACCAAGCAACACCAAGAAACATTACTTTCTTTTCACTTGAATGAACGCTATGTAGAGGTTACCGGCAAAAGTTTAACTATAGATGAAGAGCCGTTTTTTTTAATATGTATCAGCGATATAGATGATAAAAAGAAAAATCAAAAAGCACTAACTGTACTGAACGACCAGCTAATTCATGCTGAAAAAATGGCATCTATAGGACTGCTATCAGCGGGTATTGCACATGAAATAAATAATCCAATAGGTTTTATTAATAGTAATATCGATATGCTTGATAAAAATCTGGTAAGTATTCGAAAATATATTGATGCTGCTAAAGAAAATAAACAAAGCATATTTCTTGATGATATTTATAAAAATGAAGACCTAGAATATATTTTAAATGACATCCCTGATTTAATAAGCTCATCTAAAGAAGGTATTGGTCGTGTTATTAACATCATTAAAGATCTCGGTGTGTATAGCCATATTGCAAATACCGATAAGGTACTGGTTAATATTGATGAGTTAATCGAAAAAAGCTTAACGTTAGTCACAAATGAATTGAAATATAAAGCAACCCTTACTAAGAGTTTAAACAGTCGGGTCAAAATTCTTGCCCATCCTCAAGAATTATTACAGGTGTTTATTAACCTATTCGTGAATGCTTCTCATGCGATAGAAAAAGAAGGTAAGATTGATATTACATCTAATGTGGTAGAAAACATTACCATTATAAAAATAAAGGATAACGGGTGTGGTATCGCCGAAGAACACCTATCAAAATTATTTGACCCATTTTTCACAACTAAACCTGTGGGAACAGGCACAGGATTAGGTTTGCATATCGTTCATAATATCGTAATAGAGCACAACGGGAAGGTAAAAATAAAGTCAAAACTTGGTAAAGGCACAACGATCACTATTGAGTTGCCTGTTGAGAATAATTAGCGAGTTTTATGGATTTTGACCAAGGCTAATTGAGCTTTTAACGTTGGCAACTTGGAAGGAACTATATTTTAATCAAATATTATTTCCTACCGAGCAGCGAAGACATTGCACAATAAAAATTTTGCTTAGTTACCAGTCCTATTAATAGTGTCAACTAACAAATTCGAACAGGTTAGCTACTTATTATTTGAACGAAATAAAGGGGGAATACTGATACCTAGGATTAACGGCTTGTTTAATTTAGATAACACAATTGAGCATTTAATTCTTAGCAATCCGTTACTTGTTTCATAACAACTTGATTACGGCCGTTATCTTTTGCTTGATAGAGTGCTTCATCTGCACGGGAAAGTAAATTAGTGATATTTTGAGCGTCACTATTCATTAAATAACTGGTAACACCGCAACTAATCGTTACTGGAATGGAGACATCGTTAACCTTTATCGGCAGTACCGAAACCGCATTGCAGATTCGTTGATATACCAAAACACCACTTGTAATGGAATCAACTGGCGTGATCACTAAAAATTCTTCCCCCCCGTATCGACCAAGTAAATCATAATCTCTTAAGGCATCTGTCATGCGCTTTGTAACTTCTTTAAGCACTTCATCTCCGACTAAATGCCCATAGGTATCATTAATTTTCTTAAAATGATCTATGTCACACATGCCAATGCATAACACTTGTTCTTGGCGCTCCATTCGTTTAATTTCTTTTGGTAAGCTATCCATGATGGCGCGTCGGTTTAATAAACCTGTAAGTGAGTCGTGACTGGCTAATTCCTTAAGTTCCTCTAAGGTCTCATTGAGTTTATCTTGCATTTCAACCATACGTTTTCCAACTTGCAAACGTACTTGTAATTCTGCAGTGTCAAAAGGTTTAGATAAATAATCATTAGCACCTTTACTTAATCCTTCTACAATATCTTCTGATCTAGATCTTGAGGTTAGAAGGACAATATAAGGAGGGTTTTCTGGATTTTCTTCAATGACACGTTGGCAAACTTCAACGCCATTCATTTTAGGCATTTCCCAATCGAGCAATAACAATTGTGGAGCATCATCTTCTTGCATGATTTGCCATGCTTGCTCGCCATCTTCGGCTAAGATTATGTCGTAGCCCCAATTTTTAGTGATGGCTGATAACATCGCTCGCGATACATTGCTGTCATCTGCAACTAATAATTTCACTCAATATTCTCACTTTTAAAAACGTCTTTAATTTAGGTAATAACGAAAGAAAGTTATTAGGTTCTTGCTTTAAATTCACCAATAGTAGGTTGAATTTATTATATATTTCAATAAAACGTACTCACTTTAATAATACTAGTTAATAAAGTGAAATACTTCCAAAGTTTATTGCGAAGAAAACTATTTAGTTTGATAACAATGCATTTTTTTTTAGAGTGTTTGTTCCATGGCAAGTTTAAGGCTGTTAAATTCGCGTTCAAGCTGAGCAATGTTATCTTGTAAGTCAATTATATTGTCGGCTTTAGCTGCTAACTCCATATTAAAGGCCAAAGTCGCTACTCTTTTACCGCCTACATTTGCTGCTGCCCCTTTAATTTTATGAATTATTGCAGCGGATGACATGACATTTTTGTTTTCAATAGCAGCGTTAAGCTCTTCAAGTTGTTCAGCGGTATCTTGATAGAATATCTCTGCAACAGCTTTCATAAGGTCAGGGTCATTCATCAGTCGTGCAGACATATCATCATAATCGAAAATGATGCTGTCATTATCACCCTTACGATCTCCTTTGTTGTCAGTTTTCATACTGTCATCTACATAACTGCTTAATGCATTAGCTTCATCATTTGGCAACCACTTTTTGAGCATATTAATTACTTTTTCTGGGGCTATTGGTTTTGATAAGTAATCATTCATACCAGCGTCTAAGCATTTTTGTTTATCACCAGCCATAGCATTTGCCGTCATTGCAATAATTGGAATATCGGTTTTTATGATGCCAGTATTTTCTGATCTAATCTTTTCAGTTGCTTGATAGCCATCTAGTATCGGCATTTGACAGTCCATAAAAACTAAATCATGTTTGCTAACATTTTGTAAAGCGGTAATCGCTTCAGCGCCATTACCTGCTAAATCAACAGTTATCCCCAAGGTGCGCAGTAAACCTTCTATCACTAACTGATTAGTTGGGTTGTCTTCAACCACTAAAATATGAGCTTTAAATTGAGCTGGACCTTTAGTGGAGTGGCGAGTGACAAATTCTGATGACGTTTCTTTCAACCCCGATACCTTTAGTAACACGTCAAATAATTCGGATTGCTGAATAGGTTTAGTTAAATAGCCTTGAAAACCGACTTCCTTCATTTTAAGAGCATCACCACGCTGGGCTTGTGACGATGCCATGATTAATTTAAGGGGGGGTATTTGTGGGCTTGTTTGTATTAATTGACATAGCTCTACACCATCAATATCAGGCATATGCATATCTAAAATTGCCATGCTATAAGGGCTGTTTTGCTGTGTTGCCTGTTTTAATTCTTCTAATGCCGAGCTAGCATTGTCAACTAGCTTATGAGGGATTTTCCATATTTTATGTAGCTGATGCATTAGTTCGAGGTTAGTTTCGTTATCGTCAACAATGAGCACCTTCTCATTTTGGATCTCTGTATTGTAAACAGGAGTACTTTCTACAGCTTGAGCATTAAGTAGAGGAAGCGTGAACCAAAAAGTTGACCCTTGGCCTATTTCACTATCAATACCTATTTCGCCCCCCATAAGTTCGACCAGTTTTTTACAAATAGATAAACCTAAACCTGTGCCACCATATTTTCGAGTGGTTGAAGTGTCAGCCTGAGAAAATTTGTTGAATAGCTGACTTTGTTGATCTGCATTAATGCCAATACCAGTATCTCTAACTTCGAAACGAAATAGTTTATATTCGTTGGTTTGTTCTAATAAATGAACATAAACGGCAACTTCACCTTGGCTAGTAAATTTAATTGAATTGCCAATTAAGTTAGTCAGTATTTGTCTAATTCGACCAGGATCTGCAGTAACCCATTGCTGAATAACTGGGGTCGCTGGACAAATAAGTTGTAAACCTTTTCGATGTGATTGAAAGCTCATGGTGGTGCCAATGTCGCCAATCATTCGTCCTAAATTAAAGGGGATTAATTCAAGATCTAATTTACCTGCTTCTACTTTTGAGAAGTCGAGAATATCGTTAATTATGCCTAACAAGCCTACCGCGGAAGATTTTACTGTATTGGCTAGTTTAATTTGCTCGTTATCGAGTTTGCTATCTAGCAATAAGTTAGTCATACCAATAACACCATTCATTGGTGTGCGTATTTCATGGCTCATGTTGGCAAGAAAATCAGCTTTAGAGTTGCTGGCAACTTCCGCTTGCTCTTTGGCAATGGCTAAGTTGTCTAGAATATGTTTTTGCTGGGTGATATCAGTTCGAATGGAAGTGAAGCCATTGACTTGACCAATTTTATCGTAATTAGGCACTATCGTGGTATCAACCCAGTAATAACTGCCATCTTTTGCTCTATTTCGCACTTCATCATGCCAAGTTTTACCCGCTAATACGGTATTGTGCATGTTTTGCCAGTATGACTTAGGCTGGTTGTTAGAGTTAAGTAAATTGTGCTTTTTACCGACTATTTCTTCTCTATCGTAACCACTTATTTCAACAAACTTGTCATTAACATAAGTAATCGTACCATCTAGCTCGGCAGCGGATACCAGTGAGTGTTGGTCTAAAGCGTATTTGGCAGATTCAGCTTGTATTTTTGCTGACTCAAGTAATGCGGCATCTTCTTTTTGCTTTGTGATATCAGTTCGAATGGAAGTGAAACCATTGACTTGACCAACTTTATCGTAATTAGGCACTATGGTGGTATCAACCCAGTAATGACTACCGTCTTTTGCTCTGTTTCGCACTTCATCATGCCAAGGTTTACCCGCTAATACGGTATTGTGCATGTTTTGCCAGTACGACTTAGGTTGGTTATTAGAATTTAACAAACTATGCTTTTTACCAATCAATTCTTCTTTATCGTAGCCACTTATTTTAGAAAACTTGTCATTAACATAAGTTATGTTGCCTTCAACATCCGCTATCGACAATAGTGAGTGTGCGTTCATGGCAAATTTTTGGTTCTTTAATGGTGTTAATACATCCTTTACTTTGTCTCTCGATTCTTTATTAAGTAGGTGTAGTAAAATAGCGAAAACACCAAGAAAAAGAAGGAT
>Ga0105355_10000046_pt1 | contig 94992 bp, 87 predicted proteins | sample GOMGulsemesocosm_2_FD_83508 | JGI IMG/M metagenome (GOLD analysis project Ga0105355, IMG submission 83508) | Methane-oxidizing microbial communities from mesocosms in the Gulf of Mexico - GOM9C Gulf of Mexico | ecosystem: Environmental > Aquatic > Marine > Cold seeps | place: Gulf of Mexico...
TGTTAAAGATCTATCAACGCCGCCGGGGCTGTTGAGTCCTACATCTAAATTATCGGTTAAAGACAATGTCTTAGCCCCGATAAGGGAAGCGAATTATACAGCTCTTTCGCTTCCTGGCAAGCCCTTTTTTAAGTTTCTTTACGTTCAAGATCTTGTTAAAAGGTTGTGCCACTCTCGCCGGTGTTCCCCGGTGAGAGAGCGCGCATTATACGTAGCAGCGAGCTACTGTCAACACGAATATTTAAAAAACATGAAAAGAGTTAGTTGCGGCTAGAAAATACGCCAGAGCTGATCATATTACAGGCAAATACGCCGATGTAGTGGCGATTCAGCCGCGAGCCGCTGGGGACTTATGTTTGGCCCAACGGTAAAACCGTTCGGAAAATAGTAGCAGTAGTAATGCACTATATAGCAACGCTTCACCATAATCCGAACGAACAATCCAAATTACATGGGCGCAGGCCAGTACCGCAATAACATATATGCTTTTGTGTAGCGTTTTCCATTTCTTGCCCATGCGGCGCTGGAACCAGCGGTTTGAGGTAACGCCAAGCGGCACCAGTAATGACCATGCCATAATTCCCAGCGCCATATAGGGGCGCTCGGAAAACTCCTCAAGGAATACCGACCAACTCCACCCCAATAGATAAGTCATAATGGCCAGTAGATGTAGGGTGGCGTAGAACCAACAGTAGAGACCCAGCATACGGCGATAGCGAATCAGCGCACTCTTTCCGCTCAGGCGCCTAACAGTGGATACCGCTAGGGTAATCAACAGAAAACGTATAGCCCAGGCGCCGGTATATAACACCAATTCCTTACCCGCGTCGGGGCCCAGCTGATCTGCTAATATCCTATAACAAAAAAACAACAACGGCAGCAGGCCAACAACAAACACTGCGAGCTTATTCAACAGCAACACCCACTACGACAGTGCGACATTAGTACAACCTGCGCAAATCCATACCGGTATAGAGTCCGGCGACTTGTTCGCCGTAACCATTAAAGGGTTCGGTACGCATGCGATTGGGGGATAACAAACTGGAAGGAAGTCGCCGCTCTGATTTTTGACTCCAGCGAGGGTGATCGACGGCAGGGTTTACATTGGCGTAAAACCCGTACTCCGAAGCATTAATATCCACCCAAGTAGTCTGCGGCATAGTTTCCATAAACCGTATCGACACGATAGATTTAATACTCTTAAACCCGTATTTCCAGGGCACGACCAATCGTAGCGGCGCACCGTTCTGCCTCGGCAACTCGCGTCCATACAACCCTACCGCCATAAAGGCAAGCGGATGGGTGGCCTCATCAATGCGCAAGCCCTCTCGATAGGGCCAATTAATAGTAGCGCTGCGGGAGCGCTGACCACGCATCTCCTGTGGGCGGTAGAGTGTTTCGAACTGAACGTATTTGGCCTTCGAAGTAGGCTGAAATTGCTTGATCAGATCCGCCAATGACACACCAACCCAGGGCACCACCATCGACCAGGCCTCAACACAGCGCAACCGATAAATTCGCTCTTCCAAATCCAGCTTTGCCAGCACATCTTCTAACGGGTAAACGCCAGGGCGAGCCACCTCCCCTTCCACGGTCAGTGACCAAGGGTCTACCGACAGCGACTCGGCGTACTTTGCTGGATCACCCTTGCCAGTGCCAAATTCATAGAAATTGTTATAACGCTTTATATCGGCATAGGGCGTTGCCGGTTCAGGGGTATAAAAGCCGGTATCCGCATCACGCGCCACTGGCTTGTAATTTAGCCTCGGCAGCTGCTGCGCCGCCATGCCCGATGGAGACAGCGCCATGCCGGCACCGGCTATCAGGGCGCCACCGATAAACTCTCGACGACGCAAATATACTTGCTCCGAGGTAATCTCTGACGAGGCGATATCTGCCGCCTTTCGAATGATCATTCTACTAATCTCCTAGAGGACGGCAGCCGAACTACTGCGCCGACGCCAATATTATTATTGGGAATAAAACTTCTTATAAAGCACCTGGGCCGGACCAGACAATGCATAACATACCGCAACAGCCAACAATATCCGTGCGGGATCAATCATCACCACCGCAAACACCAGTACCACTGCAATCATCACCACAAAGGGAACTCTACCTCTCAAGTCCAACCCCTTAAAGCTGCTGTAGGAAACATTGACTATCATTAACATGCCGACCAGCGCGGTAAGACCAGCGGCAAACACCGACAGCTCTAAAGAAATCTGCTGGCCCAGCCAGCCCTCGTCGTGGCAAACCCAGATAAAACCCGCAATAACAGAGGCCGCCGCAGGACTGGCGAGGCCAGAAAAATAGTTTTTATCCGCCAAGCCAATTTGGGTATTAAATTTCGCCAGCCGCAGTGCCGCACAGGCCACATAAATAAATGCACAGGTGTAGCCAAATTTACCCAGATCGGCCAGCCCCCAGCTAAACATCACCAGCGCTGGCGCCACGCCAAAGGAGACCATATCTGACAAACTATCGTATTCGGCACCAAATTTACTTTGGGTATTGGTGAGCCTGGCCACCCGCCCGTCCAGCCCATCCAATACCATGGCAATAAAAACGGCGATAGCAGCCGCCTCGAAACGACCATCCATACTCGAGACTATGGCGTAAAATCCGGCGAACAGTGCCGCGGTGGTAAACAAGTTGGGCAGCAGATAAATACCTCGCCGGCGCACCGTCTGTCCGTCTACCGATACCTCCTCTTCGTGTTCGTCGATCAGCGTCAGGGATTCTATCCCCAGCTGATCGTTGCCGCTGGACGAACTTGACTGCCCCGGGGTGTCCGGCGCCTCATTGGATGTTGTTGGCTCTTCACTCATAAACTGGTTTCTTCCGGCGGTAAATGTCGTTCTATGATAGATGAAAAGTCGCTGCGATACGATGCCCGAGCACAATCCCAAAAGGCTTTTACTAGCGGGTTTTCCAGGCGCTGCTGGGAGGCGCTCACCCCTACCGCAAAGGCGGTCAAAGCAGGCTCTATATCCAATATCTGCACTTTTTCTTTTAGCGGGCTATTACTCAACACCAACTCCGGTACCACCCCCAGACCAAATCCCAGCCCCACCATACTGACAATTGCCTCGTGACCACTAACCTGGGCATAAATATTCGGTTTAGCGCCCCGGGATCGAAACCACTGATCTAGCCGTGTTCTTGCCAGCCCGCGCTCGGACACGACAAAGGGGATATCACCCCAGGGCACCGTCACTGCTCGCTTAAGATACTGGCGGATGTTGTGCTCCACTGCACAGTGCATCACCGGGCCGATGAATAACAGTGGCGAATGGGTCAAGACCTCAAACTGCAACCGCGGCGGTAGCTTGTCGGGCCTGGCTACTATCGCAACATCATCGTCTCCAGCCAATAAGTGGTCGATGGCATCGGCCTGATCACCCGTCCTCAGTTTGATATCGATATCGGGGTAACGGTGTCGAAAGGGCTCCAACACCGGTGACAGCACGCTATATGCTGCCGTCACCGAGCAGAACAAGCTGATTTGACCGCGCAAATGCTGACTGTCCAACTCGGTCGACTCGCGGAAAGCGTGCCACTGCCCCAGCGCCTGGCCCGCATAGCGCTGAAATTGTCGGCCGACATCGGTTAAGCGCACACTGCGATTATCCCGCTCTAACAGGCGATGGCCCACTTCAAGCTCCATGCGCTTAATAGTGCGACTCACTGCGGAGGGACTAATGTGCAGTGCCTCACCCGTTTGACCAAAGTGTAGTGTCTCACTGAGACGCAGAAATAGTTGCAGCTCTCGGGTATCCATCACTTATTATTGCACATTGTGCATCACTGTATGGAGTTTATATCATTTTACGCAACACCTGTTTTTCTATATAGTGCCCGCCACTCATATTATCCCCGCGCCGCTGGCGCTCACTATTTAGGAGAGTTCTGATGGGACAAAACTATTTCAATACCCTACCCTTGCGCCTGCAGCTGGAAGAGCTAGGTAAATGCCGCTTTATGTCGATGGAAGAGTTTGGCGACGGCTGCAACTACCTGAAAGGTAAAAAAATCGTGATTGTTGGCTGTGGCGCCCAGGGACTCAACCAGGGGTTAAACCTACGCGACTCCGGATTGGATGTATCCTATACACTGCGCGCAGCAGCGATTGAAGAAAAACGTCAGTCCTGGAAAAACGCCAGCGAAAATGGCTTTACTGTTGGCACTTATGAAGAGCTAGTGCCCAGCGCCGATATTGTGATGAACCTGACACCGGACAAGCAGCATACCGACGTGGTCAACACCGTTATGCCACTGATGAAACAAGGTGCCTGTCTCGACTATGCCCACGGTTTCAATCTGGTCGAAGAGGGTATGCAAATTCGTAAGGACATCACCGTCGTCATGATGTGTCCAAAATGCCCCGGCTCTGAAGTACGCGCCGAGTATGTACGCGGCTTTGGGGTACCTACACTTATTGCAGTACATCGGGAGAATGATCCCAATGGTGACGGCATGGATATTGCCAAGGCGTTAGCCTCTGGTACCGGTGGCGATCGCGCTGGCGTACTGGAGTCCTCTCCCATCGCGGAAGTGAAATCCGACTTAATGGGCGAGCAAACTATTTTGTGCGGCATGCTGCAGACCGGCTCCATTTTGTGCTTCGACAAGATGGTAGAACAGGGCATCGATAGCGGTTATGCCTCCAAGCTGATCCAATACGGATGGGAGACAATTACTGAAGGTCTGAAGATGGGCGGCATTACCAATATGATGGATCGCCTGTCCAACCCGGCGAAGATCAAGGCCTTTGAACTGGCCGAAGAGCTCAAGGACATTATGCGCCCACTGTATCAAAAACATCAGGACGACATTATGAGTGGTCATTTCTCCACGACCATGATGGAAGACTGGGCTAACGACGACGTTAACTTGTTGGGCTGGCGCGCAGCCACCGCCGAGACCGCCTTCGAAAAAACCCCTAATAGCGAGCAAGAGATTAGCGAGCAGGAATATTATGACCACGGCATTTTGATGGTCGCCATGGTCAAAGCCGGGGTTGAGCTCGCTTTTGAAACCATGGTCGACGCCGGCATTCTGGACGAGTCTGCCTACTACGAGTCGCTGCACGAGACACCGCTGATTGCCAATACTATCGCCCGGCGCAAGCTGTACGAAATGAACGTTGTCATCTCCGACACCGCAGAATACGGATGTTATCTGTTCGACCACGCATGCAAGCCGCTACTGGCTAGCTTTATGACTAAAATCAGCACCGATGTTATCGGCAAGGGCCTAAACCTGGACGATCTCGGTGTCGACAATCTGGAACTGGTCGCCGTAAACGATGCTATTCGCAACCACCCGGTTGAGCAAGTCGGCGCGCAACTGCGCAGCTATATGACCGCGATGAAAAAGATCATTTAATATCAATGATGATCTATTAAATCAGAGCAATAAAAAGGCCGTCAAATGACGGCCTTTTTTGTTTCAATGAGTAATGAAATACTGCCCGCGCTAGCTACTGTGCTTGTTTTTTTCCAAACACCAGTCGGTAATATGCTCACCGCTCAGCGCCGGTGAATAGCACAAGCCCTGAATCATATCGCAGCCCAAATCCGTCAACAGTTTCGCCACGTCTTCGCTTTCAACCGCCTCGGCGATAACGTTTAATTCCAGGTCGTGCCCTAGGTGAATAATCGAAGCGACAATCTTTTGCTGACCCATATCTTCAAATAGATTTTCCGTCAAACAGCGATCGATCTTCAATTCGGTAAATGCGGCACGGCGGAAGTTGCTGAGTGAACTATAACCCACACCAAAATCGTCAATCGACAAACCAAAACCTTTGAGTCGCAGCCGCGCCAGTGTTTCTGAGATGTCTGCATTGTTAGAGAGCGCCATACTTTCTGTCACCTCTAGGCAAACCATAGCCGCCGGCACACGGTATTGATCGACCAGATCCGACAACTGCTCGACCCATGCAAAATCCTCCAACTCCAAGGTAGTAATATTAATCGATACAGCGATGTCGAGGCCATTGTCTTGAAAACGTTTAAGCTGCTCGATCGACTGACGAATAATCAGCTTTGAAAATTGCGCCAGCATACCACTGTGCTCAAGCATCGGTAAAAATCCGCTGGGATAGACCTCGCCGTGCACTGGGTGGTGCCAGCGGGCCAGCGCCTCAACCGCAACGACGTGCTGTTTGATACCGGTGGATAGTATCGGTTGGAAGTAGGCACATAGCTGACCAGTGTCTAAGGCCGCCGCCACCTCTGCTGCAGGCAGCTGCTCTTCAAAGTCCATCGCCGAAACCTTGATCGCGTCCGTGCGCTGGTGGTAAAACCTAGTGAGCGAAGAATTCAATTCAGCTACTGAAACCGGCTTAGAATAGGCCCCCAGTAAATTGTATCCGCGCTGCTGAGCAGTAAGCTTGATGGCTGCTAGTAACAAGTCATCGACAGCGCTTACCACTATAATCGCCGGCATGTGGGTGCAGCACTGCTCAGCCAAACGCAGAAACTTGAGTCCATCCATATCGTCGAGAATCAGATCGACCACCAATAGGTCGAAGCGATCGGGATTGCCCTCCAGCTGCTTTAGCGCCGAGCCACCGTCAGCCAGGGCAACGACATTGCCGATGCCCAACTTGCTGAACTTCGCTGCCAATATTTCCCGCTGCGTAGTTTGATCCTCCAACAACAACAAAGAGACCTTGGAAAACCATGACTCGTGACTTTTAGTGTCCAGTATACTTACATCGGTGGGCATCGAAGGCATAATTCCTGAAATTTGGGGCCACATGGCAGCACGGGGGCCGAGTCCTATTCGGCACAACAGTGCAAGCTCTAACTGGCAGCATGATAACCAGTGTAGGAGCTGATCTTAGCTAAAGTCAATTGTTGCTAGCCCCGAAGATAAAAGCAGACTTCTACCCGGGGCTAGTCGATACTAGGCAGCGATTTAAACGCTCAGGTTTTTTTCACCTCGAGCAATACCACAGGAACCGCTGCGCACCACCTCCAATATCGCTGCATCGCCGATAGACTCTAAAAATGCGTCGAGTTTATCGCAGGGCCCGACAATTTGGATCGTGTAAATCGCCGGTCCAACATCGATAATCTGTCCCCTGAATATGTCGGTACAGCGCTTTATCTCCGCCCGCTGAGCTCCGGTGGCCCGCACCTTAACCATCATTAATTCACGGTCAATATGGGTGCCCTCGGTAAGATCGACTAGCTTGACCACATCGATCAACTTGTTGAGGTGCTTAGTGATTTGCTCGATTTTCTTGTCGTCGCCAATCGTGGTAAGAGTCAGGCGAGACAAGGTGCTATCCTCGGTCGGTGCAACATTGAGGCTCTCTATATTGTATCCGCGCTGCGAAAAAAGCCCAACAACCCGACTCAGGGCACCGGGTTCGTTTTCCATAAGTACTGAAATAATATGCCGCATTATGTCCGCTCCAATTTGCTTAACCACATATCGCGCATAGAGCCGTTGGGGGCGATATGCATCGGATAGACATGTTCGTGACGATCGACGTAAACATCCAAAAATACCAATCGGTCTTTTAGGCTAAAAGCTTCGTCCATGGCGGCATCAAGATCTTCTAATTTGTCGACACGAATACCAACATGACCGTAAGACTCTGCCAATTTAACAAAGTCTGGCAGTGAATCTTCGTAAACACTCTGCGAGTAGCGACCCTCATAATTCATATCCTGCCACTGCTTAACCATACCTAGGTAACCGTTATTCAAATTGACAATTTTTACTGGCATACCGTATTGGGTGCAGGTAGATAATTCTTGTATGTTCATCTGAATACTACCCTCGCCGGTGACACAAGCGACATCGCTATCGGGAAAGGCTAACTTCACCCCCATTGCTGCCGGCAGACCAAAACCCATGGTGCCAAGACCACCGGAGTTAATCCAGCGCCGGGGCTCGTCAAAACGGTAGTACTGGGCGGCGAACATCTGATGTTGTCCCACATCGGAGGTGACATAGGCTTCACCTTTAGTGGATCGATACAGGGACTCAATCACTTGCTGGGGCTTAATGAAGCCACTGCTGGTATCGTAACGAGGCGCTGTCCACAGGCCGTGCTTAGCCCGCCACTCTTCAATCTGCTGCCACCAACTGTCGATCGCAGCGGTGTCCGGTAGGCTCTGGTCCGCCCCTTGCAATTGCTGCACCTGGGCCAACATATCCTTAAGTACCGAGTCGACCGGGCCGACAATAGGAATGTCGACGGTGACGGTTTTTGAGATGGAGGCCGGATCGATATCGATATGAATAATAGTGGCCGAGGGACAAAACTTGCTGACTGTATTGGTTACCCTGTCGTCGAAGCGGGCCCCCACTGCCAAAATGACATCCGCGTGATGCATAGCCGTATTCGACTCAAAAGTGCCGTGCATACCGAGCATGCCGATAAACTGTCGATCAGAGGCCGGGTAGGCACCCAACCCCATCAGAGTATTGGTTACCGGGTAGTTCAAGGCCCTGGCCAAAGCCCGCAACGACTCGCTGCCATTGCCCTGAACCACGCCGCCGCCACTGTAGATTACTGGACGTTTGGCGCCGAGTAATAGCTGTACCGCTTTCTTAATCTGTCCGGAATGACCTCTTGCCACCGGCGTGTAAGAGCGCAACTTGACCTTCTCAGGATAGCTGTACTCAAACTTATCAATAGGATTGGTTATATCCTTGGGCAAATCAATAACCACTGGACCGGGCCGACCACTGGCCGCTAAATAAAAGGCCTTTTTAATAGTCGAGGGAATATCCTCTGCACGGGTAACTAGAAAACTGTGTTTAACGATTGGCCGGGATATACCAATCATATCTGTTTCCTGGAAGGCATCGCCTCCAATCAGGTGACTTTGTACCTGGCCGGACAGCACCACCATCGGAATTGAGTCCATGTAGGCGGTAGCGATACCGGTAACGGCATTGGTGGCACCGGGCCCGGAGGTCACCAGTACTACACCGGGTTTACCGGTAGCCCGGGCATAACCGTCGGCGGCATGGGTGGCCGCCTGTTCGTGGCGGACCAGAATATGGGGTACCTTGCCACTACGAAAAAGCGCATCGTATATATGTAATACCGCGCCTCCCGGATAACCAAAAATAAATTCGACACCTTCGTCTTCCAGAGCACGGGCGATCATTTCCCCGCCAGATAACATCTCCACTGCGTATTCCTCGCTGTTCAGCGTTTATATAATGTGGGGATGTAACAACGCAGTAATTGTACAGGGCAACGGCTATAGCTTCTCATTCGAGAATACAACAAACCAATGTCAGTGAACTACTGGTGAGATACAAACCTCACAACCAAAAACCAATGTGTCTCCCTTTTTCAAAACTGGGAACACACCGGGCGATAACACCACGAGACATGAATCTCTTGCCATACACGGATAGTGCATCGGCGGCATTCTCGCAACACGGGTCGTGTGTTTGCAGAGTGAAGGGAGCGTCCCATAGTCAATACCGGTAAGTAAGGACTCGACGCTAGTAGCTACTACGGGTAAGTAGTCACTACTGGCCATCAACAAGGGCAATAGTGAATTAGTATGAAATAAAGTCAACTCTTTCAGTGCTTTTACGTCGAAAAAACCGTTTTTCTGTCGATTCTTCGCAGAAATAGCCACATTGACCTATGCAGAGCAGGAAAATTTGCCATAATTGATATTCGAATCTTGCAACATTGCCAAGGCCTCTACCATGACTCACCCCCCCAGCGCTGCCACTTCAACTCTTGCCCTATTATGCTGCCTGTTCATCGCCGCGGGCAGCCACGGTGCAACCAGTGGACATTATCGCTGGACCGATAACAACGGCCAGGTACAGTATTCAGATCGTCCGCCGGCGGGAGTGGACTCCGAGTTTATCAAGTTTGCGACCGGCACGCGCAGCAAGGTCGACGCAGCACCCAGCGACCAGACCCCGAATCCAAACAGCAAACAGGTGCTGCCGACCATGGTAGAGGTGGCACCGAAGAAGGATCCTGCCCTGTGTAAACAGGCCAAACACAACCTGAAGGCCATGGATAGCGCCAGAATACGTATTACCGAAGCCGATGGCAGCAAGCATTTTTTAACCGAGCAAGAGCGTGAAGGCCAGCGCGAAAACGCCCGTAAGTTTATCAAAATCAATTGCTGAATGCTCACCAAACACGCTAAACAGAAAACTCCACCGCATCTCCGGCGCTATTCAGACGACTTTGAATTTCGTCGCCCGGGGAGAACTTACCACTCAAAATGTCCTGTGCCAGGGGGTTCTCAAAATATTGCTGAATTGCCCGTTTCAGCGGTCTGGCGCCATAAATAGGATCGAAGCCAATAGCGGCCAGCTTGTCCATCACCTCATCACTAACCACCAGCGCCAATTCGCGCTCGCGCAGACGCAGGCGCAATAAATTCATTTGAATACTCGCTATGCCGCGAATCTGCTCCTGTCCCAGCGGGTGAAACACCACCGTCTCGTCAATTCTGTTAATAAACTCTGGCCGAAAATGTCCCGCCACCACTTCCATCACGGCCTGCTTCATCTGCTCATAATTCGATTCCGACGGCAGATCCTGGATAAGGTCCGAACCCAAATTTGAAGTCATTACAATGACCGTATTGCGAAAATCGACGGTGCGTCCCTGACCATCCGTTAGACGTCCCTCGTCCATCACTTGCAGCAATACATTAAATACGTCCGGATGGGCCTTTTCCACCTCGTCTAATAACAACACGGAATAGGGCTTGCGCCGCACCGCCTCTGTTAAATAACCACCCTCCTCATAACCCACATAGCCGGGGGGGGCGCCAATTAACCGCGCCACTGAGTGCTTCTCCATAAACTCAGACATATCGATACGTACCATGGCGTCGCTACTGTCGAACAAGAATGTGGCGAGAGCTTTACACAGCTCCGTCTTGCCGACGCCGGTGGGGCCTAAAAACAAGAATGAGCCATTGGGTCTATTGGGATCAGATAGGCCCGCCCGGGAGCGCCGCACCGCGTCGGAAACCGACGTCACTGCCTGTACCTGACCAATAACCTGCCGATGCAGAGATTGCTCCATGCAAAGTAACTTTTCACGCTCGCCCTCCAGCATTTTAGACACCGGAATACCGGTCCAGCGAGCAACGACCTCGGCAACTTCCTCGTCGCTAACTTTGTTCCGCAGCAGAGTCATTTCCATCATTTCTGCCTGGCTGGCCATATCCAGGTTTTTTTCCAGTTCTGGTATCAGCCCGTATTGTAATTCTGACATACGGGTTAAGTCTCCGGCCCGGCGCGCAGACTCCAAGTCGAGTCTGGCCTGCTCCAAATCACTCTTGATTTTTTGCGTACCGTGCAGCGCTGCTTTTTCTGTTTTCCAGACCTCCTCCAAATCGGAAAATTCCCGCTCTGTTTTTTCGATATCGCGGTTGAGGATGTTCAACTGTATTTTGGCTGAGCTATCGCTATCTTTCTTAACCGCTTCACGCTGAATTTTCAGTTGAATGAGGCGCCGTTCCAGACGGTCCAAATCTTCAGGCTTTGAGTCGATCTCCATGCGAATTAGGCTACCCGCCTCATCGATCAAATCGATCGCCTTGTCAGGTAACTGGCGGTCGGTGATGTAACGCTGAGATAATTTAACTGCGGCAATTATCGCTGAATCACTAATGTCGACGCCGTGATGAACCTCGTAACGCTCTTTAAGTCCGCGCAGTATCGCAATAGTATCCTGCTCGTTGGGCTCATCGACCAACACCTTTTGGAAACGACGTTCCAGTGCACCGTCTTTTTCGATATTCTGCCGATATTCATCCAGCGTGGTGGCCCCGACACAGTGTAGTTCCCCCCTCGCCAGAGCTGGTTTCAACATATTGCCCGCGTCCATCGAGCCCTCTGCCTTACCGGCACCCACCAGGGTGTGGATCTCGTCGATGAAGAGTATGACTTTGCCTTCCTGGCGGTCCAACTCATTTAATACCGACTTTAGTCGCTCCTCAAACTCGCCACGGTATTTGGCCCCCGCCAGCAGCGAGCCCAAATCCAGCGACAACAATTGCTTATCTTTCAAACCCTCAGGGACTTCGCCGTTAACAATTCGCTGTGCCAGGCCCTCGACAATCGCAGTTTTGCCCACCCCCGGTTCACCGATTAATACCGGATTATTTTTGGAACGCCGCTGCAATACTTGAATAGTACGGCGTATTTCGTCGTCGCGACCGATAACCGGATCCAATTTACCCGCCTCGGCACGCTCGGTCAGATTAACCGTATATTTTTCCAGTGCTTGGCGCGCCTCTTCGGCAGCGGGATCGCTGACCGACTCACCGCCGCGCAACTGCTCTATAGCAGAACGTAGTGCCGCTGTTTCGAGCCCCGCCCCCTGCAGCAAATGACTGACAGCCAGTTTGGTATCGAGCATGGCCAGTAATACCCACTCGGATGACACATAGGCATCTTTTTCCTTCTGCGACAGCTTGTCGGCAAGATTGAGCACCCGCGCCAGATCATTGGACATATGGATGTCCGCCGCCGCGCCCTCTACCGTCGCCAGCACTGACAGCTCGCGAGCAACGGCTGTACTCAGCATCGATAGATTGGCGCCAGCCTGAGTAATCAAGGGACGTACCGAGCCGTTTTTTTGATTAAGCAACGCCGACAGTAAATGCACAGGTTCGATAAAATTGTGATCTTTGCCCAGCGCCAGGGACTGTGCATCGGATATTGCCATCTGAAGCTGATTGGTTAAACGATCAATGCGCATGATGTGCTTACCTTTATTGTGAAGTGACAATACGCAAAAATACCACTGCTTTTGCTAACTAATACATAGTGACGACGGCGAAGACATCAAACACTTAGTCCCGCAGTTGATAGATTAGTGTCGCCATTCTGCCAGTCTCAGACTGGCGTCGGTAGGAAAAAAATTGTGCTTCTTGCTGGTAGCAACATAACTCGCCACCGTAACACTGGCTAAGCCCTGTCGCCCGCAGACGAATCCGCGCTAGAGTGGCCAAATCTGCATAATAGTGGCCGTCGCGTCGAGTGCTGGGTTTGAAGGCGCTATCGATTGCGTCTCTATCGACAGCACCCGCGACATCGATAAATGCCTTTCGCACCTCAGCACCCACTTCAAAATGGCGCTGACTGATGGCGGGGCCAATCCAGGCCAGCATTTGTTCGGGGGATGCCAAAAAGCGGGCCACGGTTGCCTCCAGTACCCCGGCCAACAGCCCGCGCCAACCGGCGTGTGCGGCGGCAACTTCGCGGCCACTACGATCACAAAATACAATCGGCAAGCAATCTGCGGTCATCACTGCGCAGGCCAAGGCCGGCGCCTGGGTATAACAGGCATCTGCCCTGGCTGCGCTAAGCGGGGCTGTCACTACCTCGCTACCGTGAACTTGTTCAAGCCACTGAATTCGCTCGAGACCCGGACACAAAGCCAGCAGCTGCAGCCGATTGGCCACTACCGCCTGCTCACTGTCACCTACGTGCAGAGCCAAATTAAAACTGTCAAAGGGCGCTGCGCTGAAGCCACCATCGCGGGTAGTGGCAAGTGCAACAACATTGGCCGGTGCTGGCCACTGCGGTCTTATAAGATAAGGTGACTGTCGAACGTCCTCAGCGGCGCCTGTGCCAACAAGCTTGCTGTCAGGCACTACTATCTTCGCTGTCCAGCAGCTGCAACAGGCCGCTGAAATCGTCTGGCAATGGTACCTCCCAGCTCACCTGCTCACCGCTAACCGGGTGTATTAATGATAACCGTCGGGCGTGAAGAGCTTGCCGGCTAAAAGATCTTAGCCCTGCAATCAATGCGTTACTGGCGGCCTTCGGTACTCGGGGCCGACCAGCATAGAGCGGGTCGCCGACCAGAGGGTGCTTAATATGGGCCATATGGACACGGATTTGATGGGTACGGCCGGTTTCCAACATGCAGCGAATATGGCAGTGATGCTGGTATCGCTGAATGACCCGGTAGTGGGTAATAGCCTCTTTGCCGCCCGCCTCGAGCACCGCCATTTTCACCCGCTGCTGAGGATGCCGCCCGAGATCCGCCTGTACTGTGCCCCCCCCGATCATGGTGCCAAATACTACCGCCTCGTACTCGCGACTAACACTACGTTCCTGTAATTGGTTCACCAGGTGATTTTGCGCCAATAGCGTTTTGGCCACCACCATTAGACCGCTAGTGTCCTTGTCAAGGCGGTGTACGATGCCGGCCCGGGGCACACTGGCCAGATTGGTGTCGTGAGCCAAGAGCGCATTGAGCAGCGTTCCCGAAGCATGACCCGCGGCGGGATGAACCACCAGGCCGACGGGCTTATTGACCACCAACAAACTGTCATCTTCGTACACTATATCCAAGGCAATGTCCTCGGCCTGCCAGCGCTCTTCATTTTCAACTTCGGCAGCCAGCAGTAGCGTCTGCCCCGGGATTACTTTTTCCCGGGTTTTCCGCGTTTCGCCGTCTACCGTCAGCTCGCCGCTTTTTATCCACAGCTGCAATCTGGCTCGGGAGTAATCCGGAAACAGCTGGGCCGCCGCCACGTCTAGGCGCATGCCATCGAGCTCATCGGATACCAGACCCTGTAGTGCTATTATCTCTGCCATAATACTCTCTTTTAACCACCTAATGACTCGGTTGCCGCCCACTGCACCCGCCCAGGCCAGCATCAGCCGACCCGCTCGCCCAATTAACCTCACTAGCGCTTTATGCGCAGCACCGCCTGTGTTTAAATACGGGCACTTTTTCGGTCGGTTCCTGTCAACATAGTTGCACTGCTGGCCACCGACAGAGCTTGAACAACCACCGCCGGTATTTTGCCGCCGGGCTATTGTATAGGAATGCGTGGAATACGCTTAATGAATATGCTTTTTAAATCCGTAATATTGGCCACGGGCCTAGTACTATCCTGCGCTTTCCTAGCCGGCTGCTCCTCAGAAGAGGAAGTCCCTCAGGAAACATCAGAGCAGTTACTTTATGACTCCATTCAGGGAAATATAAAAACCGAGAATTTCTCTATGGCGGTGAGAAACTTACAGCTATTGGAGTCCCGCTATCCCTTCGGCCCTTATGCAGAGCAGGCTCAGCTCGAAATCATCTATGCCCATTATCGCAACTACGAACCCGATGCAGCGGTTGCCGCCGCCGACCGCTTTATCCGCCTGCACCCGCAGCATCAGAGCGCTGACTACGCCTACTACATCAAGGGACTGGCTAATTACGCCGAAGGTCAGGGCTTTCTCGATCGGTTTCTGCCCACCGATGAGACCATGCGCGACCCAGGCGCAGCGCTACAGTCCTTCGAAGACTTCCGCCAGCTGTTATCGCGCTATCCCAATAGCAGTTATGCACCCGACGCCAAGGCCCGAATGTTGTACCTGCGCGCAAGGCTAGCCCGCTACGAGATTAACGTTGCCAACTATTACTTTAAACGCGGCTCCTTCTTAGCCGCCGCTAATCGTGGCCGCTACGTGGTTGAGAACTTTCCGCAGACCCCCGCCTCCAGTGACGCACTGGCGGTTATGGTACAGGCTTATCAGCTGCTGGGGCTCAATGACCTGGCCAACAACTCGCTGCTGGTACTTAAGAGCAACTTCCCGGATCACCCCTCACTTGACACCGATGGCAACTTTATCGATAAGTTCACCGTCGCCGCGGAGCGGACCTCACTAATCAATCGCGCCACTTTCGGACTGTTTGACAACAAACCACCGCCGACCTTTGACAACCGGGCCGATTATCTAAAACGCTAACTATTGGGCTGCATTAGTCGTGCAGCCCAATGCCGTATTGTTCGCGTGCTAGACTTAGTCCGCCACTGGCAATACAGAGCGAGCGTGACCTCAACCGCCTGCAGCTATCCCATCTATACCGCCACCATAGCGCCACGTAAGAAATCCAACAGGCCACTTTCCCAATTTCTTTGAATATCTTAGAATAGAGTCAATATCGGCGCCATTTTAACCCCGGGCTCGACTCCAGTCTCGGGACTGAATAAAGCGCAGTGCCCCGCCACAGACGATGTATTTAGCCGTCTGCGGCACCAGTAGCCACAGTATTTGCAGAGAACATTACATGGACACACAGGCAATCATTAGGGAAATGCGGGTTCAGCCCACAATCGATCCCCAGTTTGAAATTAACCGGCGGGTAAATTTTATTAAAAAGACCCTCAGCGCTACGCCCAGTAAACAATTGGTGCTGGGCATTAGCGGCGGTATCGATTCCGCCTGTTGCGGCAAATTGGCTCAAATCGCCGTAGACCAGCTTAACCATGAAAGCGCTTGTGACGACTATCGCTTTGTGGCTATTCGACTGCCCTACGATGTACAAATGGACGAACAGGACGCCCAGGCCTCAATCGATTTTATTTGCCCCAGCAGTAGTGTAACCGCCAATGTCAAACCCGGCGCCGATGGCATTCATCATCAGGCTCTAGAGGCACTGCAAAACAGCGACCTGCCCAATCCCTCCGAGGCGCTCAGCGACTTTTCCAAGGGCAATGTCAAGGCTCGCAGCCGCATGGTTATTCAATACGACATCGCTGCCTTGCTCAATGCGTTGGTACTGGGTACCGACCACTCAGCCGAAAATATTACCGGTTTTTTTACCAAGTGGGGCGATGGCGCCTGCGATTTAGCGCCGCTTTTTGGTCTCAACAAACGCCAGGTAAGGCAAATTGCCAGCACCCTAGGCGCGCCCCAGACCCTAGTTGAAAAGACCCCCACGGCCGACCTGGAGTGCTTAACTCCGCAGAAAGCCGACGAACAGGCATTGGGAGTGAGCTACGATGAGTTGGACGATTTCCTCGAGGGGCGAACGGTCAGTGAGCAGGTAGTCAATACTATTGTTTCGATATACCAACGAACACAGCACAAACGCCTGCCGATACCGACCATCTACGACTAAAAGCGAGTTAGAGAACAGCTATGTAGCGCAATACGGCCACGCGCCGATCCTAAAGCGGTAACAAAGAGGCCGGTGGCTGAAAACAGCTTAGATCGGCCGGCTTGTTTCGATGACTGCCGAGTAATCACACTATTCGCCCTAATAAGATCTAAAGCTGCCATGCCAAAAATAAGCGCGTCAAATGCGGCACTTAGCCCAGACAACCCGGAACAGAGCCAAAACCTCACTCTTCTCAAAATCTACACCTTTTACCGTGTGCTGCTATCAGTGGGGCTACTATTTACCTTTTTTCTCACCCAAGACCAGTTTCTGATCGGCAGTATGCGGCCCAACTTGTTTGTATTTGTGGTCACTATCTATTTAATCATCAACGGTCTCGGGCTAATTATCGTAGTCCCGAAGACAATCCCTTTTAATAGCCGGCAATTGTTTGCCAGTTTTTTCTACGATATCGTATCAATTATTCTTATAGCCGACACTTCCGGTGGTATTACCAGCGGCATGGGCATGCTGCTAGTCATAGCCATTGCCGCCAGCAGTATTATGCTGCGCAGTCAATTGGCAACACTGACCGCCGCCATCGCTACTATCATCATGATCGCCGATACTGCGCGCTTGGTCAGCAATGGCCAACTGGATCGCTCTAGCTTTCTCGCCGCCGGACTGTTGGGGCTAACACTGTTTGTGACGTCCTTTTTCATTCAGAATCTGACCCAACGTATCCGCGGCACCCAACAAATTGCCAATCAGCGTGCCGTCGATGTCAGCAAACTGCAATCGCTCAATCGGCAAATCATTCAGAGCATGCGCACCGGTATTTTAGTCACCAATAACATGGGCTATTTGCAAATGGCCAATGCCGCCGCAGCCGAGTTATTGGACAACAAACAACTGGAGGAGGCCTATCGTCAAGGCGGTTCTCATCAACTGCCACCGACCTTGATGCAGCAATTGAACCAGTGGTTGCAAGCGCCTCAATTTCACACAACACCTTTCCGAGCCAGTAAAACCGGGCCAGAAATACAGGCCAGTTTCTCCTCACTGGGGCAACACAACGCCGGTGCTATTCTGATATTTTTGGAGGACAACAGACTGGTCGGACAGCGCGCCCAGCAGATGAAGCTAGCATCATTGGGACGACTCACCGCCAGTATCGCCCACGAGATCCGCAACCCGTTGAGCGCCATTAGTCATGCCGCGCAGCTGCTCAGGGAATCCGAAGCCCTCGACCAGGCCGACCACCGACTGTCAGAAATAATCCATAACCACTCCAGGCGTATGGATAAAGTGATTGAAAATGTGTTGCAACTGTCCCGTCGTCAGGCCCCCAACCCGGAGAAACTACTACTCAATAGCTGGCTGCAAGCGTTTATCAACGATTTCGAATTTGAAGAAATAGGCGACTTTAGCATAAGCCTTAACAGCGACCATCAGGATCACGAAATTACCGCCGATGACAGCCAACTGACCCAAGTGGTTGCGAATCTCGCGCAAAATGGTCTGCGCTATAGTTTGCAGCACACCGGCATCGCCAGCCTAATTTTTGATGTCCATATCAACCCCAGCAGTCAACTGCCGGTGCTCGATATCATCGACCAAGGCATTGGTGTTGATGACAGCGCCATCGATAAACTGTTTGAGCCGTTTTATACAACTGAGCAAAAGGGCACCGGCTTGGGTTTATATATTTCCCGGGAAATGTGCGAGGCCAACGACGCCCGTATAGACTATGTTCGTACTGACGGCGGCGACAGTTGTTTTCGCATCAGTTTTCCGCACCCGGATCGCCGGCTAAGCCCCCGAGAGTAAGCCGCCCATAACACAAGCCTCAACCGAGTAGACTATGAGTAAACACCGCGTTTTAATTGTTGACGATGAGCCCGACATTCGTGAGTTACTGGAGATTACCCTCAACCGAATGGGTCTGCTGACCGAATGCGCGGCGGATGTGGCCGATGCGATTGAGCAATTGCAGGGAGGGGAGTTCAATCTTTGCCTCACCGATATGAATTTGCCCGACGGCAACGGCCTACAAATCATTGAACATATCCAACAACACTGCCCCGGCATTCCGGTGGCAATGATTACCGCCTACGGCAATACCGAAGTGGCAATCTCAGCGCTGAAAGCCGGCGCCTTCGACTTTGTCAACAAACCAATAGAAATCGACCGGCTGCGCGCCCTGGTCGACATGGCGTTAAAGCTCGACCAGGAGGTTCAGCAGGTCGATTACAGTGGCCAGGTACAGCTGTTGGGGGAGACTGCAGTGATAAACACCCTGCGCAAAAAAGTCACCAAGCTGGCCCGCAGTCAGGCGCCGGTTTATATCAGTGGTGAATCCGGCAGCGGTAAAGAAGTGGTAGCCCGGTTGATTCACGCCAATGGCGCCAGAGGCAGCTATCCCTTTATTCCGGTCAACTGTGGCGCAATCCCCTCGGAGTTGATGGAAAGCGAATTTTTTGGTCACGTCAAAGGCAGTTTTACCGGGGCCTTAGAAAACAAACTGGGCCTGTTCGAGGCCGCACAGGGCGGCACCCTGTTTCTCGACGAGGTGGCCGATCTTCCATTGCCGATGCAGGTAAAGTTACTGCGCGCTATACAGGAAAAGGCGATACGTAAAGTGGGATCTAACGATGAAGTCGCCATCGATGTACGTATTCTCAGCGCTACCCACAAAAATCTTAACAAGGAGGTTGACGCCGAACGCTTTCGCAGTGACTTGTATTACCGTATCAATGTGATCGAATTAAGGGTGCCGCCGCTACGGGAACGGCGGGAGGATATCGCTCTGCTGGCCGACGCAGCGCTGAGTAAACTGTCTAGGGAGTGGCAGCTAGATAAGCCGCGACTGTCCGCCGAGGCACAACAACTATTGGGCCAGTACGACTTCCCCGGCAATGTGCGGGAGCTGGAAAATACTCTGGAGCGGGCCTATACCCTGTGTGAAGGTGACAGCATTAGTGCCGAGGACTTGCAGCTGTCGAAGTCCGGTCTCAGCCTCCCCGGGGAGACTGCTCTGTACTCGTCCGCTCAGGTTGAAGAGGCCTTTGGCTCCTTGGACGACTATTTACAAAGTATCGAAAAAGAAGCGATTTCCAGAGCATTGGAGAAAACCCGCTGGAACAAAACCGCCGCTGCCCAATTACTGGGAATTTCCTTCAGACAGCTAAGACACCGGCTGAAAAAATTGGATTTGGACAACGACTAGTCATGCCATAGGCCCCCTTATTGCCAGCGACCACCTCGGCCAGCCAATGCTAGACTAAGCAGATAGCCGGTGCTTCTTATCGTGGTGACGATAAACTGATAACAAGCGCCCGTTTTTCTACCGATAGACCGCTTATAGCACCAAGGGAATTAACGGCGGTAAGAATTCACCATAATGAAAAAGCCTGAGACCTAGATAAACAGGCGCACGACTTACTCGGGCAACTCTTTTATAGTAACAGCTTGATTATCTAGCAGACACCCAGCCGCTCTGGCTATTTACTATATGCTTGTAGGAAGGATCATCAACCATGATGGTGGTGATGCGCTATCGAAAAATGTCACAAAACTGTGCTAATACAAACCTCAGCCAGAGATCAGCGATACAGGTAATAAGCAATGCTGCACACTTTTCAACTCGATCAAAAAGCCATTCCCGCGGCGCAAATTAATAGCACCCTGGACTGGTACCAATCGCTGGGTAGAGATTACCAGCAACTGCTGCAAAACACCGGCATCACTCAAGACATGTTGGCGGACGAGGATTATTTATTCAGTTATCGTCAACGGATAAAAATCATTGATAATTTAATGGCCAGTGGACTGCCACCCAGCAGTTGGCTCGATGCTCGCGAAACGCAAATCGCCGATTACGGTATTCTCGGTTATGCCATGATGAGTTGTGGCACCCTGCGCCAGGCCATCGCCATCGCGGTAAAATATCATCGCATGGCCGGGGCGATGTTTGATCTGCAGTTTGTCGAACAGGCGCAGGATGCCATTTTGCGAATCGATCATGTTATGTTTGAAGGACTTGCTCGCCAATATATCGTTGAAGAGCTGTTTAGTTCCATACCCTCGCTCATCTCATTATTATTAGGTAAAACACATCAGCCCAAAGAAATACGTTTTTCTTTTTCGACTCCAGATTACAGCGGCGACTACCGACGCGCCTTCGCCTGTGCCATTAGCTTCGACAATCGCTTCTGCGAATACCATTTTACCAGCGCCGAACTCAATGAAGCCCTGCCCAAAGCCGACGCCAATTACGCCCGAATAACCGAGCAGGCCTGCCGTACATTAGGCTATCAAATGGAGCTCGAACAGGGGCTTGTAGCACAAATCGGCTATCTTCTATTGTCTGAACCCGGCCACTTCCCCAAATTGGAGGTGGTAGCCGCACAACTTTTTCTCAGCGCCAGAACCCTGCGCCGGCGGCTATTACAACTGGGCACCAGTTACCAAATTATTCTCGACGGGGTAAGGCAAGAGCTGGCCTCTGAGTACTTGTCGAGTACCAACTTGTCGGTTCCCGAAGTTGCGGAATTATTGGGGTTTTCTGAGGTTACTAATTTTAGACGCGCCTATCTCAAATGGGCCGGTGAGTCTCCCTATCGCTACCGTCAGCGCCACGACCGCACCCACAATTAGTGAAATTATAAGGAGTGACTTAGGCACGGCTACTGGCGTTTATTGGGCTCGACGATACGCAATTCACGGGGCAGTGAAAAGGTAATCGTTTCTTTCACCCCCGGGACTTCTTCCGGCGCATGTGCGCCCAATGTAGACAGGCGTTCGATCACCTGACGGACTAACACATCTGGGGCCGAGGCCCCCGCTGTTATTCCCAGTACCGTCTTGCCCGTTAGCCAGGCTGGATCTATTTCTTCTGCCGAGTCGATTAGGTGCGACTCAGTACCCATACGGCGTGCCAATTCAGACAGGCGATTGGAGTTCGAACTATTAGGGGAACCCACCACCAACAGCAGATCGCACTCCCCGGCCAGCTGTTTGACCGCGTCCTGTCGGTTCTGGGTGGCATAACAAATATCGTCTACCCGGGGGCCTTTTATCTGCGGGAATTTTTGGCGCAGAGCCTCTATCACCACCGCGGTGTCGTCCATCGACAGGGTGGTCTGGGTCACATAGGACAGCGCCTCCGGATTGCGAACCTGCAGCTGCTGAACCTGCGCCTCATCTTCTACCAGATAAATATCACCGCCATCGCTGCGGTGGTACTGACCCATGGTACCCTCCACCTCCGGGTGCCCACGGTGACCAATCAATATACACTCCTGACCGTTGCGGGAATAGCGCGCCACTTCCATATGAACTTTGGTCACCAGCGGACAGGTGGCGTCAAATATCTTTAACTGCCGCCGCTTCGCTTCCTGCTGCACCGCCAGTGAAACACCGTGGGCACTGAATATGACGATGGCGCCGTCGGGAATTTCATCGAGTTCTTCGACAAATACTGCACCGCGCTCGCGCAAATTGTCGACAACATATTTGTTGTGTACCACTTCGTGACGCACATAAATCGGTGCACCAAACACTTCTATCGCACGATTGACAATTTCAATGGCCCGATCGACCCCGGCGCAAAAACCCCGGGGATTAGCCAGTTTCATTGTTATCGGCGCAGCGATGCTGGCGGCGATCATTACTAGTGCTCCGTCTCGGCCGGATCGACCGTAATAATACTGACATCAAACACGATGGTTGCCCCCGCCAGAGGGTGATTGAAATCCACGGTTACCTGTTGCTCTATTACCGATTTCACCACTCCGGGCAATTCAGACTGGCGCGCGTCGGCAAAAGAAATTACCAGCCCCTCAACCAGTTCCAGTTCCGCAGCGAAGTCTGAGCGAGAAAATAACTGCACATTATTAGGATTGGCTTGGCCAAAGGCCTGCTCTGGTGGTAGTACAAAGGTGCTCTTTTGTCCCGCGGCCATACCGAGAATTTTCTGCTCAAAGGCAAAGGGTAAACTACCGTCACCAATCACCAATTTCGCCGGTGCCCCGTCGAAGTTGCTGTCAATGATGCCACCGTCTTCAAATTTGAGAGAAAAGTGAAGGGTTACGCGGCTATTGGGGCCAATGGGCATGGTCGACATAAAAATTCTTTCTCATAGACTAATAAAAAGTGCGGCTTGTCGCAGTTCAGGCCCGCTGCTCGGTAGGCTTTTCAGGACTGACAAACATATCCAGGATCATCAAGGCCGCACCGAAACTAATCGCCGCGTCGGCAATATTAAAGGCCGGGAAATAGCGACTGTGGTAGTGCAGCGAAATAAAATCGACTACATAACCAAGCACTGCACGATCCCACAAGTTACCCAGCGCGCCACCCAAGATAAAAGCCAAGCTAAAGGCAATCAGTTTATCGCTGCTTTTTAATCGCAGTAGCCACAACACCAATACCAAGCTTACCAACGAGGATATGGCGACCAACAACCAGCGTTGCCAACCGCCGGCATCACTCAGAAAACTAAAGGCCGCGCCTTCATTGTGCAGCAGAGTGAAATTAAGCCAAGGCACTATTTCAACAGCACGGCCATAATCTAGTTCACTGCTAGCCGACTGCTTGCTCCACTGATCCAGAGCCACAATCAGCAAGCTCAACACTACCCACAGCGTATTTTTTAACACCAACGAATACCCTCGCTTGTTAGGCATATTGGCGCAACTCACCGTCAGCGTCGACATTACTCACACAGCGAGCACAGAGCTCGGGGTGTTGTTCGCTACTGCCAACATCTTCAATATGGTGCCAGCAGCGTGCGCACTTGGCATGCTCACTCTGAGTAACTGCGATTTCTAAGCCGTCGACCTCGGTGGCGGCGGCATCTTGCGATTGTGACAGGGGCTTAATAGTGGCGCTGGAGGTAATCAGCGCAAAGCGCAGTTCATCACCGAGACGCTGCAATTGCTGTGACAGTTCGTCACTGCAATACAGTACCACCTGGGCTTCTAACGCTGCGCCGATGGCGCCATCACTACGCTTGGATTCCAATACCTTGTTGACCGCCGTTCTTACCGACATAACCTGTTGCCAGAATTCCGGGCCGAACTCATCCGCGGCGGTCAGTACTGGCAATTCCTGGTACCACTGGCTCAAAAATACCGATGGCTGCGACTCGCCGGGAATATGGGGCCACAGTTCATCGGCGGTAAAACTGAGTATCGGCGCAATCCAGCGCACCAGTGCCCGGGCCATATGATACATGGCAGTTTGCGCCGAGCGTCGAGCCAAGCTATCAGCGCCGTTAGTGTATTGGCGGTCTTTGACCACATCCAGATAAAAACTGCCCAACTCCACCACGCAGAAATTGTGCAATTTTTGATAGATAATATGAAACTGATAGCTCTCATAGGCCTCGATAATATCCGCCTGCAGCGACGCCGCGGCATCGAGTACCCAACGATCCAAAGCGACCAGGTCTGCGGTCGGCACCAGATGCTGAGCGGGGTCGAAGTCATGGATATTGGACAGTAAAAAACGGGCAGTATTGCGAATGCGTCGATAGGAGTCTGCGGTGCGCTTGAACACCTCGTCGCTCACCGTCATTTCATTGCGGTAATCTGTCGATGCCACCCACAGCCGTAAAACATCAGCCCCCAAAGAGTTGATAATTTGCTTGGGTGGAATAACATTACCGATCGACTTGGACATCTTGCGGCCCTCGGTGTCGACGGTAAAACCGTGAGTCAGCACCGCCCGGTAGGGAGCGTGGCCGTTAATCGCTACCGAAGTCAGCAGTGACGACTGAAACCAGCCCCGGTGCTGATCCGAACCTTCCATATACAGGTCGGCGGGCAGCGATAATTGCTCTCGTCGCCCCAGTACACTCTCGTGGGTAACCCCAGAATCGAACCACACATCGAGGGTATCGCTGACCTTTTCATAGTCAACCGCGTCGTCACCCAACAGCTCTTCGATATCCAGATCAAACCAGGCATCGATGCCCCGCTGCTCAACACGCAGCGCCACCTCTTCGATTAGCCGTGGCGTGTCTGGGTGTAATTGCGCATTGTCCTTGCGAATAAACAGGGCGATCGGTACTCCCCAGGTACGCTGGCGGCTTATACACCAATCCGGTCTATCCACCAGCATCGACTCGATTCTGGCCTCACCCCAGGCAGGCATCCACTCAACTTCTTTCACCTGCGCCAATACCTGTTCGACAAACCCTTTGTGGGCCATGCTCACAAACCACTGCGGCGTGGCACGGAAGATAATCGGTGATTTGTGCCGCCAGCAGTGAGGATAGCTGTGGGACAATGTCTCATGGTGCAACAACGCGCCGCGCTCTCGCAGCAATTCAATCACCGCGTCACTGGCCTTTAATACGTGTTGCCCGGCAAAAATCTCGGTGTCGGCCAAATAGACGCCATTGGCGCCAACGGGATTTAACACCTCCAGCCCATATTTTTGGCCAACAACAAAATCGTCGGCTCCGTGACCGGGGGCCGTGTGTACTGCCCCGGTACCCGCCTCTGTGGTAACGTGTTCCCCCAGTACCACCGGCACCTGACGAGCATAAAAAGGGTGTTGCAGTGACAACAGTTCCAGCGCCGCGCCCTGGCACTTGCCGACAACTTGCCAGCTTTCGACGCCTAGTCGCGCCATTACTGCCTCTTGCAAATCCTCGGCCACCAATACGGTGCGCCTGCTCTGACCTTGTTCAAAGGCCAGCAGTACATAAGCCAGCTCAGGATGTACACTCACTGCCATATTGGCCGGCAGTGTCCAGGGTGTCGTGGTCCAGATGGCAATACTAACATCCCCGGCTACCGGTTCGGCGCCACAGATACTGAGCAGTGCCGACTTGTCGACCGCGGCAAAAGCCACGTCGATGGAGTGAGAGGTTTTGTCCTGGTATTCCACTTCAGCCTCTGCCAAAGCCGAGCCACAATCCATGCACCAGTGCACCGGCTTATAACCCTTAATCAAATAACCGTTGTCGGCAATCTTGCCGAGGGCGCGAATAATATCCGCCTCGTTTTGAAAATTCATGGTCAGATAGGGGTTGTCCCACTCCGCCAATACACCTAGGCGCTTAAAGCCCTCCCGCTGGCCGTCTACCTGCCGCTGAGCGTACTCTCGGCATTTTTGTCTGAATGCCGCCGCATCGATCTTGACCCCAGCTTTGCCTACTTTCTTTTCGACATTGAGTTCGATCGGCAGACCGTGACAATCCCAGCCCGGCACATAGGGCGCGTCAAAGCCGTTCATGGTTTTTGACTTGACGATAATATCCTTGATGATTTTGTTGAGCGCATGACCCAAGTGGATATCGCCATTCGCGTAGGGAGGGCCGTCGTGCAGAATAAAGGGCTTGCGACCCTTGCTGTGCTCACGAATCTGGCTGTAGAGGTCCTCTTGATACCAGCGCTTGAGCGTTTCCGGCTCCCGTTGCGCCAGGTTGGCTTTCATTGGGAAGGCTGTCTTGGGCAAGTTCAATGTCGATTTATAATCAGTCATGCGTTTTAGGTACCGAAATGTGAAAAGGGTTGGCCGCCGGTCGCAGGCCTCTATTACTGTGTTCTGACTTTGTGCTGTCTGGGTTACTGCTCTGTTAGTGTTACTGCTTAAATTTATCTCTATTCTATCATTGTAGCCCTACACCGCGGCCGGTAGCCCAAAATACGCGCGTCCGGCGGCAAAGTCCCGATGAATACCGGTCTTAAGTGCCTCCAGCGAATCGAACTTTTTTTCGTCACGTATTTTCTGCACAAAGGTCACGGTAATGCGCTCACCGTATATGTCGCGGTTAAAGTCCAGTATATGAACTTCGAGAATCGCCTTCTGGCGACTGTTAACGGTCGGTCGGGTGCCCACATTGGCCACCCCATGGTAGATTTGCTCGCCGATCACAACATCCACTGCGTAGACACCGGACAGTGCCACCCGAATACGGTTGGGCTCGACATTGGCGGTGGCCGCGTCTAACGTACGCCCCAGCTGCCGCCCCACTGTCACTTTGCCACTCATGCTATAGGGTTTACCCAGCAGATTCTCGGCCAATTCAAAGTTCGAGGACTCCAGCGCCTGGCGAATACGGGTGCTGCTAACCCGCTCCCGGTCGATTTGGAACGTTGCGGTCGGCACCACTTCAAACCCATAGTCCCGACCGGCCTGTTTCAACACTTCAAAGGTACCGGTGCGGTCGTGTCCAAAACGGAAATCATCACCGACAATCACGTAGCGACTGGCCAAGCCGTGTACAAAAACCTGTTGAATAAAGGCCTCGGGGTCCAGCCCGCTGAAGGACTCGGTAAAACGAATACGCAGTACCCGGTCGATGCCCAAGGCCTTCAACGCCAAAAATTTCTCCCGAAAACTCATCAGCCTCGAGGGTGCCTGTTCTGGCGCAAAAAACTCCCTGGGCAGCGGTTCAAATACCACCACTACAGTGGGTAGTTTGAGCGCCCGACCCTTGTCTATTAATTGCTGCAATACTTCCCGATGCCCCAGGTGCACGCCATCGAAAGCGCCGATAGTGGTCACACATTCCCGGTGCCGGGGTCGCAAATTAGTTAAGCCGCGGATAAGTTCCATAATGTCCTAATCACTGGTGTTAACGGCGCTCGCTGACTCAACGCCACCGCCAATGGGTATTTGCCAACGGCCAGCTACAGGGTATTTTGGCAGCGCTACAAATAGCGCGTGATTATAGCCCAGCCGTAGTAACGCCACCAGTCGATGAGCCCGCTGAATAGGGCAATTTTTCATCGATTGAGGTTCGGGGCGAGAAAATGCCGTACTCGCACCCCCAGCAGCAGCAGCACCACACCGTAAGCCCCAGCTCCGAATAGACAATAGAGCCCAAGATGGGCACCCCGCTGCCACCATTGCCAGCCCGACCACTGCGTCAGAGCGGGGCTCAGCCAGTACAGTAACAGCCCCATAACAGCGGCCGCCAAAACCATCTTGGCGCTAAGCGTTGTTATAGCCCTACTAAAGGAATAGACCTCGGCCCGCTGCAGGCCCCGGTATAACAGCGCCGCATTGAGAACCGCGGCGAGTGAGGTGGCCAGTGCCAAGCCGACATGGCCAATACTCCAAAAATAGTGCAGCGGTACCACCAACAGCGCATTCAGCAACATATTGGCCACCATCGCCTTAATTCCGATGGCCACTGGGGTCTTGGTATCCTGACGGGAAAAATACCCCGGCGCCAATACTTTGATCAGCATAAAGGCCACTAATCCCAGCGCGTACGCCCGCAAGCTGAGGGCCGACATGGACACATCCGTCGCGGTTAGTGCACCGTAGTTAAACAAGGTGGTGAGAATAGGCTCAGCCAAAACTATTAGCGCCGTCGCCGCCGGAATAGCAATCAATAACACCAGTCGCACCGCCCAGTCCAAGGTATGACGAAAGTGCTCTGCGGTGCCAGCGGCCTGCTGCCGGGACAGGCTCGGCAATATAACAGTGCTGATGGCGATGGCAAACACCCCCAACGGCAGCTCGACCAAGCGGTCGGAATAGTACAGCCAGGAGATACTGCCCTCGGATATAAAAGAGGCTAGCACCGTGTCCAATAACAAGTTGATTTGACTGACTGACACCCCGAAGATGGCGGGTCCCATCAGCGCTAGGATACGGCGCACCCCCTCATCGCCAAAGTCCCAAACCGGCCGCGGTGTCATTCTGATGCCGACCATAAAGGGCAGCTGGAAGGTCAGCTGAATAAAACCCGCCGCCAACACCCCCCAGGCTAGGGCGTAAACTGGCACCTCAAATAGCGGCGCTACTACCAACGCCGAAACAATCAGCGATATATTGAGCAGCACCGGAGTAAAGGCTGGCACCGCAAAGCGGCCATAACTATTGAGCACTGCACCGCAGAACCCGGTCATAGAGATAAGCAACAAGTAGGGAAAGGTAATGCGAATCATATTGCTGGCCAACTGATAACGGGCCGGGTCTTCCGCCAGATAAAAACCCGGGGCAAACAATGCCGTCAGCACCGGGGCGCCAATCACTGCCAGGCTAGTTAGCAGTAGCAAACTGCCCCCCAACCCCCCTGCCACCCGGTTGATCAATGCCTGCACTTCTTGCCGCGAGCGGCGCTGCCGATACTCGGATAACACCGGTACAAAAGCTTGGGAGAATGCGCCCTCGGCAAATAAACGCCGCATAAAATTGGGGATTTTAAAGGCGATAAAAAAGGCGTCAGCGGCGGCGCTGGCACCAACAAAGTGTGCGACAACAATATCACGGGTCAAACCCATAACCCGGGACAGCAAGGTCATCAGGCTAACCACAAGGCTAGATCTCAGCAGACCAGGGGAGGGCCGTGGCTCAGAGGGTGGCGGTGTTGGTATTGTTGACGACGGCAAAAAACCGATTCCTTTACTGTTAGCTCAGCCGGTGCACTGGCCAGTACTCGGGGCGACCGGGCGTCGAATCGCTAGCGCCACAGGGACTGCAAGCGACTGTAGTTTAGCTGCAACCACTGCAGCGCGATCAGGGTATGGGCATTGATAATACGGCCCTGGGCGATAAGCTGCCACAGCGCTTCGCGCTCGAATACATGAACCAGGATATCTTCACCTTCTTGCTCTAAGCCAAACACGCCGCCGGCCTCACTGAGGTCGACCTTGCCGGCAAACAGGTAAAAGTACTCATTGCTGGCGCCGGGGCTGGAGTAGTAGCTGCCGATTTTTTCCAGCCGCTCAACTTCGATGCCCGCCTCCTCCTGAGCTTCTCGCTGGGCGATAGCCTCCGGCGCCTCATCGGTATCGATCAATCCCGCCACCAGCTCTAACAGCCAAGGCGAAGTAGCTTGTTGCCGGGCGACGGCGCTGCCAATAACCCCGATTCGTAACTGCTCTATTAACAATACCTTATCCAACTTGGTATCGAGCAATAACACGCCGACCGCATCGTGACGACTGAACAATTCCCGATTAAGCGCTTCGCTCCAGCCCCCCTTGAACAGTCGGTGACGCAGGGTTAGCGAACGCAACTGATAAAAACCATTGTAACGCGTTTCATCGCTAATAATTTCAACATCGCCGATACCAAACTGCCCGGGATCGCTGCTTTTCATCACGTATTACTCAAGCGTCACACCCTCTATAGCTCACCCCTAGAAGCGGCTGCCGGTGTACCAGTTCACTTCCCGAGAACAGCTGTTGATCTGATCGACCACATCTAAGATCAATGCAAACAGTGCCATCCTTACCAGCACACCGTTATCAGTCTGGCGAAAAATAGCCAAATTGGGATTATTGTTTAAATCGTTGTCCAACTCATTGGCCCCGGCCCGAGAATCTCTGGGCAGTGGGTGCATAATAACGGTATTGGGGTCACAAAACCGCGTGTAAACTGCCTGGTTCAGACGGTAGCGGCCGCGATACAGGTCCGCCTCATCTTGACTGGCAAAGCGCTCCTCCTGAATACGAGTGGAGTAGGCGATGTCAACGCTGGCAATTTCTTGCTCCATGCTGGCAGATTCAACCACAGTCAGCCCCGCCAGACGCATTTTTTCAACAATCGCCCCGGGCATTTTGAGCTCTTCGGGTGAAATCAAGCGCACGGTGACATTGTTATACAGCGACAGTAACTTGCACAGCGAGTGGGCGGTGCGGCCGTATTTCAAATCCCCTATCAGTGCTATACGCAAGCCGTCAATATCGCTGCGGCCGCGGCCAAGCAACTCTTTTTTAATAGTGTAAAGATCCAACAGTGCTTGACTGGGGTGCTCATTAGCACCGTCACCGCCATTGATCACCGGCACCCGACTGGCCTCGGCAAATTCCGCCACTGAGCCCTCGGTGGGATGGCGCATGACGATAACATCACTATAACCACTCAATACCCGGGCGGTGTCGTATAGCGACTCGCCCTTGGCGATCGAGGAGGAGGCAAAACCGATAGTTTCCCGTACTTCCCCCCCCAGCAAGTTAAAGGCGCCACCAAAACTTACCCGGGTGCGGGTGCTGGGCTCAAAAAACATGCTGCCGAGGATTGCGCCATCGAGAACCTTGCTCACTCGCTGGCGATGGGCGTAGGGCAACATCTGATCCGCCACTTGAAAAATACGTGCTATATCGCCGCGCTCGAACTGGCCGATGCTGAGAACATCACTACCGGTAAAATTCAATATGCCTCCTTATGGGTTTTGCTGTGGCGCATTAACTATCCTAGCTCGCGCGGTCGACTTGAGTCTCGCCAAATTGTAAATTGGCCCAACGCGCATACAGCGGTGAGCTGTGAATGAGTTGCTGATGGCTGCCCGTGGCCACCAGTTTGCCGTGATCCAATACCGCAATCGTGTCGACATTGACCACCGTCGCTAATCGATGAGCGATGATAATACTGGTGCGATCACGCATCAGCCGCTCCAGCGCCTGCTGCACTTTAAACTCACTCTCCGCGTCGAGAGCGCTGGTGGCTTCATCGAGCAATAGCAGCTTCGGGTTGTTGAGAATGGCCCGGGCAATAGCGATGCGCTGGCGCTGACCGCCGGACAAACGCACCCCGGCTTCACCGACAAAGCTGTTATAACCCTCGGGCAGAGCGTCGATAAACTCGTCGGCGTAGGCGGCATGAGCCGCCTCGCGTACCGCTTCGTCGCTGGCGTCGGGCTGCCCGTAACGTATATTTTCCAGCACAGTGGTACTAAAAAGCACCGGTTGCTGCGGCACTAAGGCGATATGGCTACGCAGGGCCTTGGGCTCCAACTCGCGGATATCAACACCGTCGAAACGAATAACACCACTTTGTACATCGTAAAAGCGTAAAATCAAGTCCACCAGGGTCGACTTTCCCGCCCCGGAGCTGCCCACCAGAGCGATGCTGCTACCAGCTTTCAGGGCGATAGACAGACTGTCGATGGCAGCGGTCTCCGGCCGTGAAGGGTAATAAAAGCTAATATTCTCCAGCGTCAGGGAACCTTCTACCGGCTCCGCCAAGTCTGTTGCCAGGGCCGGCGCCTGAATCAAATTAGTCGCCTGCAGTAATTCCAGCAACCGCTCAGTAGCGCCGGCGGCGCGCTGTAAGTCGCCGTAAACCTCGCTAATCACTCCCACCGACATGGCCACCATCATCGCGTAGAAAATAAACGCAGCCAATTCCCCGGCACTGATCACCCCCTCGATAACATCGTGGCCACCGACCCACAACATAAAGCCGATCGCGCCAAATACCATCGCAATCACCACCATGGTCAACCAGGCGCGGTATTTAATGCGCTTTATCGCCACTTCGAAAGCGTCCTCTACCTGATCGGCAAAGGTATTGCTGTCAATCCACTGGTGGTTAAAAGCTTGTACTATTTTGATGTTCTTTAATGACTCACCAACAAAGCTGCCAAAGGTCGCCACTTTGTCCTGGGTAGTCCTAGACAGCGCTCGCACTCGCTGGCCGAACAGAATAATCGGTCCAATAACCAGCGGGACACTTAGCAGCACAATACCAGTGAGCTTGAGGTTGGTAATAGACATAAGAATAATACCACCGATGAATATCAGTGTATTTCTCAGCGCCATCGACACCGAAGAGCCAATCACTGACTGAATTAGGGTAGTATCAGTGGTAATTCTGGACTGTATTTCGCCACTGAGATTGGTCTCGAAAAATCCGGGGTGCAGCTGTACCACGTGGCTATAAACCTCCCGGCGCAGGTCGGCACTAACCCGCTCGCCAATCCAAGATACCAGGTAGAAGCGGGCAAAAGTGCCCATCGCCAACAGCACCACCAGCACCATAAATAGCCCAATAGTTCCGTCCAGGCTGGCCGCAGCGCCTTCGCCAAACCCTTGATCCACCAATAACCGCAGCCCTTGACCCAGGGACAGAGTAATCGCGGCAGTAAATATAAGCGCCGCCACGGCAGCGACAACATACCAAGTATAAGGTTTTAAAAACCGCATCATCGAGGACATGACCTTGATGTTGCGACTGGGTTCTCTCTGTTCCGCTGTGTCTTGCAAAATGCAGCTATTCCCTATTCGGTGGACTTCGGACTGGTGGGGGCGGTTATTATCCCCCCAATTGCCCCGGGGTGAAAGTCATTAGCGGTTGAAATCGCTACCGCCCCATACTCAGCGGCGGTATTTGCTAGTTTTTCCTCTCGTTCGGGGGTAATCTTGCCCTATGCGCCGCATCGACGATAGGAATAATAATGGCTGCCAGCGAAAATACCTCCCTGTTCAAATTTTGCGATACCGATACCAGTCTTAAAATCCTCAATAGCCAGTCTCTGCGCTGGAGTTCGCCCCACCTGTTCAATGACCCCTACGAGCTCAGTCATCGCTGCCAGTTAGCGTTCACGGAAAAGGCGTTGCTGCGGGGCTTAATCCTTGAGGCGGTGGAAATGCTGTTTGGCCCCGGCAATCTGGCGCCATCGGACAACGACCTGATAACGACCATTGCCCGCTGGCGCGACGAAAAACGCTTTAATTCAGCGGATGAGGCGGAGGCGGTACTAACCGAGTTGCTGGCAAAAAAGGCCGCCAGCCAATTTGCCGTAGCCATGCAATATATACAGCAATGGCAGCAACATGTCAGCGCCCTGCGTATCTGCTGTTTTAGCGACCGAGCCGACAATATCAATGCATGGCAACGCTTTGGCGACAATCATCACGGTGTGGTACTGGAACTTGCAACAAAGCCGGGAACGGCCCAACACAATCCCAAGAAGGTACGTTATTCCAACAAACCGCCGCAACTGTTAAATCTGGATCAGCAGGTGGACATCGTCTACGGCCGCCAGAACAAGCTCAGCACCCGTCAATTTGTTAAAAACTCCCTGTCGAAAAACCGTAACAATAACAAAGAAGGGGAATGGCGCTGCTTTATCAGCGACAATGAAGGCGCGGCGCTGGAGGACTATCTATGGTATAGCAATACCAAGTTTGCCGTCGGTGATTTAAAAACCGTTTACCTGGGCCAGGCTATCAGCGCAGAAGACAGAGCAGCCGTGCTCAATCTCGTTAAACACCGCTATCCAAAAACACCGGTATACCGGACACAGCCCAGGCCGGGAAGCTATCACATGGACTTTTCTCAAGTACCCAAAATATAAAACTGCGCTCAGGAGAAACCGCCATGCCTACACATTAAGTCACCTTAGCCGTTAGCACTAGGTAACTTGTTCAGTTTGGCTGATAAGCTGCAATTTTTGCTGTCGTGTTAACTGCTTAATGTGCCACTCCCTGCGACTGGCCTGCGCCCGGTCTTGGTGCGATTCCTGGTACACTAAACAGGCTGCAGGATCGGAGCGAAAGAACTTGGCTCCACCACTCAATTCACCGATGTGCTGGCGCCAACGCCGCTCAAAATCGGTGGTAATACCGGTGTATAATTTTCCCGACCGCGTTTTAATAATATACAACAGCCAGAGCGAGGGCACCGTTGCATCGTTTAGCTCAGTCTCTTTCACGCAGTTTCTCTCAACACAGCAACATGTCGCCATAGTCTTGCAGTGCCTGCAATACACGCCGTTTTTCCACACTCAACTCGGGATCTGCCAATGACTGCTCAATGCTTTCGTTATAGGCTTCCATAACAATTGTGCCGCCTCCGTCCTGCTCGGTCAGCCGGCTAAAACAGTGCTCGCTCCACAGCTGTTGTTCGTCTTCGCTCAAACTACTAGGGAAATTCCTCGCCCGGTAGCGAAACAACATTTCCGCCAATCGCCCGTCTTCAAAGTGATAGCTGAGTTTACTCAGCTGGTCGGCGTCGGCACTGCGCACCTGGGCCATGACCTCACGGTCGTTGTCACTGAAAAAGCCGCCGCCATATAACAGCACGTCGGGATCTTTTTGCTCTGGGAACTGAGCCGATAAAAACACCTCTGATACTTTTGCACGGATGTCCGCCGCATTTTTTAATTGTTGATAGTGACTGCGCGCCAAGGGCAGGTCCAGCTGAATTCGCTGCGCCAGCGTCTCGTCTAAAACCTTGCTGGTCACCACCACCGGGCAGCGGTTGCTATGGATTGTTTTCAAAGCGATGCGCTGCTCACCCTCCGGCAACTGCGACGTAGGCGTATACACTCGTGCTCGTATCTGCTCGGCAGTCATAGCCAACATAGCGCTGGGATCGACCGACAAATCGTAGCAAATTACCGCATTTTTATTGGTGGGATGCAGTGCCAGCGGCATTACCAAGGTGGTACAGTAACGCGACGCGGGGAACATCGCCGACGTGTGCAGGACCGGCTTATTCGTGGCAATATCGAGCAGCTTGCCAACTTCGCGTTTATTGCGCAGCGCAAACAAGTAGTCGAACATTTTGGGCTGGCGCTGCTTAATCAATTTAGCTATGGCAATAGTCGCGTAGACATCGGACAGCGCATCGTGGGCAGAGGTATGTTCGATACCGTTGACCCGGGTCAAGTCCTCCAACTTAAAGCTGGGGGTGCCGTCTTCGCGATCGGGCCAGACAATGCCCTCGGGACGCAGTGCCCTGCACACCCGCACCATATCGATGATATCCCAGCGTGAATTGCCATTTTTCCATTCCCGCTCATAGGCATCGTAGAAGTTTCGGTACAGCGTATAGCGGGTCACTTCGTCGTCAAAGCGAATCGAGTTATAGCCCACAGCACAGGTTTGAGGCTGGATAAATTCGGCGTGAATCTGGCGTATAAACTCCGTCTCATCGACACCCTGCTCCAGAGCCTGCTGCGGCGTAATACCGGTAATTAGACAGGCCTCTGGCTGCGGCAACATATCAGCCTGTGGTTTGCAAAAGATCACCAGCGGATCGCCGACAATATTAAAATCGGCATCGGTGCGGATACCAGCAAATTGTGAGGGGCGATCGCGAGCGGGATCGGCGCCAAAGGTTTCGTAATCGTGCCAATAGAATGTGAATTGTGACATAGGCGTGTTTTGAGCCTCTTAAAGCGGGCCGTGACGAGAAGTGTTGCGGGGAATGATAGCACTAAGTCTCAACCGGCAACAATGCAGCGGTCCAACGCGCGTTGGTGGTCGCGTATAATAAAGGGCTGAACATCATTAACAGGTGGTTAAAATATCTGCTACGCTTATTAATGTTTAGGCATTTTGGCGCAACCCTCGGCAACCCGGTAGCGCCGCAACAATCGGCTGCAACGTTTCAATAATATTGACTACGAAAACATAGTATTCGACAACCATTAATCTCCCGACATATTTCAGCGAGCTGTATGTAACCGACCTCAACTTTACCAACATGGGCAGACGGAACTGCGTATGAAAAACCAAATCCCTAGGACCGCCAGCGGTCTCAGCCTGATCGAGCTGCTCACGTGTCTGAGCATCATCGCTCTTTTATCCAGTCTTACCGCGCCCGGAATAGGGCAATTATTGCAGCGGCGTAGCCAGCAGTTGGCCCTGGAAACCCTGTTCCACCTCAGTGTGTACAGTCGCAACGAAGCCATTAAATTCAACGACTATTTCACCCTGTGCCCCACCTTGGATAGCCGATACTGCAATGGTCAGTGGAACAACACGTTAATGGTGTTCAAAGATAGTAATAAAAACGAGTCGATCGACAGCGGCGAGAGCCTCTCTAAGCTACTAAGCCTACCAGCATCAACACCCTGTATTGACTGGCGTAGCGGTGCAGAAAACTATCTGCAATTTAAACCCAGCGGAGCCAGTAATGGCAGCGCCGGTCACTTCCGATTCTGCGATCAGCTAGCCCAGCGCTTAGACAAAAAAGTCGTCATTAGTCTCAATGGTCGCACGTCGATAAAAAACTTGTAGGGCACAGTCCTTTTACAATTTGAAAACAATTGCAATAACGACATCGTGAATGTATCCCCCCCGCGGGGAAAGTAATCAAGGAGTTTGCCATGCCTTTTCAACTGCGCCGAGGCTTTACCTTAATCGAAGTATTGGTGAGCCTGTTCATCATCAGCACTGGCGTGCTCGGACTTGCCGGTCTACAAACGACGGCGCTGAAAAACACCCTGGACCAAGCCGGAAAATCACAACTCGACTGGCTATTGGTTGAAATAGTCGAGCGCATAAGAGCGAACCCCGGCGCTGATAAGTCCCAGCTCCAGGGCACTTTCTACGTTGATAGCTGCCCCTCTGCGCCGGGGCCCAGTTGCTCCGACAACAGCGGCGGTGCGGCAGCGACAAATTGCAGCGCTGATAGCGCCGGTCAATACCATGTATGGGAGGTAATTTGCGGAAATTCGGAGAGCGATATTATCGGCAGCGCCACCGACTCCCTGACACTGATTTCACTGACGGTTGCCTGTACCAACAGCTGCCGTGAACTCTCCATCAGCGCCGACTGGACCGCGGCGGCGACCGCCAGCCCGCTGCTCAGCACAACCGCGCAAAGTAACAATGCAATCCAGAATGCCACCCTGACGGTGAGGCTTTAGTTATGTCGAGGCCCATCGTTGCAACGGGGTTATCCTTAATCGAATTGCTAATCACCATGGCACTAGGCATCACCTTGATGTCAGGGCTATTACAATTTATGGCCGCTACCAACTACACCTATAAACTCAACGACGATGTTTCCCGCATTCAGGAAAATGGCCGTATCGCTCTCGACCTCTTAGTTCGCAATTTACAAATGGCCGGCTACCGTCAGCCCAAAGTCGCGGGGGGAAAGATTCCTCACTTTTTTCTGCGTCGATGTAACAATACCGCGAACAATAGCGACCTGCCCGCAGACGACAACGCGATCGATGCCTGCCTCTTTGAGGGCGGCGGCAGTGCCAGTGATCGTCTCGCCATTCAATTGGACCCACCGCCCGATGACGGAACCGAGACCGACTGCCTAGGTAATACCCATCTACCGAGCGACAGTATTCTGGTCAATGTCTATACCGTGGTAAAAAACAGCGGTATTAGCAGCCTCTATTGTCGCGGTTACGACGCCAGCAACGAACGCTGGCTGGGGCGATCAGCACAACCCCTGGTCGATGGCATTGATAATCTGCAAATATTATACGGTGTTGCTGCCGGTAGCGACGACCGCTACAGCGTTACCAAATATATTTCCGGGGACAGTCTTAGCGATGAAGACTGGCCCAATATTCGCTCCGCCAGAGTAGCAATACTGGTCAGTAATGGTGCCGCTAATGCCTTCGGGCAGCAACGGCAACGGCGCTATCAGCTATTGGATAGCGACATTATCATATTCAATGACCGCCAGCCCCGGAGAATATTCAGCACCACCGTTACATTCAACAATTAGGGAAGCACCGAGATGACTAACAGCAAATATTCTCTCCTCCTAGGGCATGCCGCGGGCAGTATATTATTGCTATGTCTGGTATTACTGTTGTTGATGACCTTATTGGCCACCGCCACCATCGATAACGCGGGATTGCAGTCAAAAATGGCTCACAATAGCCGCAGCGCACAAAGTACCTATCAAAAGTCCCTCGGCGAAATAGCAGCGCAATACCAGCAGTTGGCCAATATCGGCGAACTGCAACGTATTGCCGACTCTCCGCCGCTGGCACATCGAGATAACCGGCCCGGCATTCAATTAGTCGATAGCCAAACCCAAACCTATTCCGACGAAGAAGGCATCGGCCTAACAGTAGATATAAGCTTCATCGGTGAGGGGCCCGCCCCCGCCGCCTATAGCCTAGTTCACTTCCGCGGGCTGCGATTTGAGATCAACAGCAATGCCAGCCCGGTCAATGGCGGCTTGCAATCACAGCAAACCCAAGGCCTTGTGCTGATCCTACCAACCGGCCAATAAACAGCTACCGCCGAGGAATAATCCATGAAGGCAAAGCCCGATCGATCAATACCGCACAACCGCCAACGGCGACTACTGGCAGCACTACTGCTGTTATCACTCAACAGCGCGGTCGGCGCCGACGACACCGAGATTTTTTTCCCCCGCGGCAGTGATGACGGGCTTAACAACAGGCCCAATATTCTACTGCTGATTAATAGCTCCCTGACCATGGGCGCCGGGATACAACAAGTATCGACTGGCACAGTCTCTCAACCCCAGGACCACTTTGACCCATCGAACCATTATCCCGGTAATCAGAATATAAATGGCGGTACCGGTAGCGAAGAGTATTACTACCTTTACCAACGCCAAGAGCAATCACAGGGTCTCGGCGAACTGGTGTATTTTAACCGAGTGCATCGGGATCAACTGCGCTGTGAACTGTCGCCGATGCAGCTGGCTAACCCGCCCTACCATAGCATCGCCGACAACTATATTTTTGATAGCAGTAGCGGTGGTTGGGATTCAATCGACTGGCTGCGCAGCGCCGGCGATCCATCACTTACGCGCGAGTTGTGCACTGCCTTTGATCCATTGTGCGCCTTTACCAGCGGGCCCCAGGAACCTGCCGTCGACTGCCGTTCACAAAGTAAGACAGTGCCAGTAGCGGAATTTCCAAGCACTGTTAACAGCCCGTCGCTGCTGGCGGTAACCAGTAATTATCATAACTATCTACAGGGCTACTACCGCTACAGTGCACTGCAAACAGCACTGCGGCACGTCGTCGACAAAAATTACCCAGTCAATATAGCGCTGATGAAATTCAACAACGGCGACGGTGGTTATATTGCCCAGCCAGCAGTGGCCGCCGACGATGCCAGCGGCAACAGTCAGCGAGCGCTGCACCAAGTAATTGATTCATCGCGATTAACCCTCGGAACCCCTCTGACAGAATCTCTATGGGAGGCCTGGCTCTATCTCAGCGGTGGCACGGCGTACTTTGGCTCGGCCGGTAACAGTACAGCCTTTGCCAGCGGATCAGATTATCGATCCCCTCTAGTGGGCTCGTGCCAGAGCAGCAAAATTGTAATAATCGGCGCCGGTGCGCCTAGCCTCGACGGCGATAATGACAATACTATTATGCAACTGATGGGGACAGAGCACTGCGGCACCGACAATAGCTGTGCCGACGATTTTTCCCAGTGGCTGCGCCGGGATCGGAGCCAGCGCCGGGACCACTCGGCAATTACCGGCATGCAAACTATTGACGTCGATGTTATCGAGCTGGGCAGCGAAGGAGGACTACCCCTGTTTAAACGCATTGCCGATGGTGGCAACTACCTCCAGGCGACCACCAGTGCGCAGCTGGAACTAGCATTGAGGCAGTCGATTGAAACTACTGCAGCAACGACCAATAGCTATGTCCCGGCGGCAGTTCCTGTGGCTAACTACCAGAGCATTGAGCTGGACAATGAACTGTACTTCGCCCTGTTTCAACCCAGCCATTCCCAGCGCTGGAACGGCAACATTAAGAAGTACCGGTTGCGCGGCGGAGAGATAGTCGATAGCAATGGGCGTTCGGCGATCGACGCTGATTCCGGTTTTTTTGCCGACGATGCACTCAGCTTATGGAGTCGGATCAGTGACTGGCAGTCCAGCGGCAAAACCTCCGCCGACGGCGCCTTTACCCAGCGAGGCGGTTTTGCCTATCGATTAGAGCCTGGCAAACAACGCAGAATTTACAGTTATATCGGCCCCTCACCAGGGGTTGGCAACAGTGCTATCACCCTTGGGGATACCTTTCTACTGCACGAAAGTAATCACAACATTGACCCTATCGCACTGGGCCTAGACCCCAGTAGCGGAGATTGGCAGCTACAGCGCCAACAGATAATCCGTTGGGCTAACGGCGAAGACCCGAGTGCCAACCACTACAGTGGCGACTTTATTCACGGCCGACCGGTGGTAGTAAACTACCGCCGCGACCCCGAATGTAGCGAAAGCGAGCTCAGCCGCTGCGTCGACAACACCATTTTTGCGCCCTCCAATCTCGGTTTTATGTACGCGATAGACGGTACCAGCGGCGACGAGATTTTCGCATTTATCCCCCAGGAGTTACTACCCAACCTAGGCCACTATTATCGCAATGACGCTATCACAACAGCCAAAAAATACGGATTAGATGCGCCTATAAACCTGTGGCGGCAGGACCGCAACAACAACGGCCAGATCGACCCAGAGGATCATGTCTATTTGTATCTGGCCATGCGCCGGGGCGGTGACAACTACTATGCACTGAATGTCAGCGACCGCAGCAGTCCGCAATTGTTGTGGCAAATCGACGGTGGTGAAGGCGCCTTCCGTGATTTGGCCCAGACCTGGTCTGTTCCTAAAAAGGCCAAAGTACGTTGGCACTGTGGAGGCGGCAACTGCCTGTACAAAGATGTTTTGTTTTTCGGTGGCGGTTACGACACGATACACGACGGCGCCACCACTGCCACCAGTGGTGACCGCGGCAACGCCATTTATATGGTCGATGCCAGCACTGGCGAACTGTTGTGGTCCGCCGGTAAAGGGGCGCATCACAGCTTACCCATACCTCACATGGAAAATAGCATACCGGCGGACCTCAGTGTAAGCGATGTCGATGGCGACGGTTATAGCGAGCTCATTATTGCCGTCGATATACAGGGCAACGTATGGCGCTTCGATATTGATGCCGCCCCCTCCGACAGTGCGAACTTTGCTGTTGGCGGTAAAATCGCCGCTCTCGGTGGCGACGGTCGCGGCTTTCGCCGATTTTATAACGCCCCGGATGTGGCGTTTTTTTCCCTTCGTGGCGAGCGAGCATTCCTGTCAATATCTCTAAGCTCGGGTTACCGTGCGTCACCTAACAGCAGTGAAATCGACGATCGGCTGTTTGTCTTGTACGACTACCACCCGCTTAGCCGCCCCGAGGACGAGCTGGGTGTTGTGAGCTACAACTATAGTAACCACAGCACAGTACTGAGGGCCGCCGACCTCGGCAACATCGACAACGGTTCTGCCAGTATCCACGGTTGGTATAAAGCACTCACCGGAGCAGGAGAAAAAGGTCTGTCGCCAACAGTCACCTTCGACAGCAAGATACTAATGAGTACGTTTATCCCCGCCCAGGGTTGTAATGATGGTCCCGGGGACAGCCGGATCTATGTTCTCGACGCGCTGACTGGAGCCAGCCGCCACCCTGACAACATTCCCTTTCAAACACTTGACGGCAGTGGTATTGCACCCCAGCCACTGGTGATAGCCACCCTTCAAGCACACTGCAGCGCCGACTGCGATAGCCCTACACCCCAGCTCGAACAGCGCAGCGTACCGCTAGTATGTATAGGCACACACTGCCGGGATGATTTACTGCACGGCTCGGTGCACAAGACATACTGGCGAGAAAATCAATAATGCATCTGCTGCGCGGCCGAGGCTTTAGCCTGCTGGAAATGCTGGTGGTGATGGCAATAGTGGCGTTGCTATATTCACAGGTACTACCTGGTTACCACCGCTATACCCTGCGTGCCAATCGCGCCGATGCGCTGGTTATACTCAACGACATCGCCCAGGCACAGGAGCGCTACCGGGCGGAACACCGGCGCTATACAGAGGATTTGTCTATATTGGGTTACAGCATCGACAGCGCTTCCGGTGGTGTATTGTCCAGCGGCGAGCACTATTCGGTCAATGCCCAGCACTGTAGTGATGCTATCGAGCTCTGCAGCCTACTCACTGCCCGAGCTCTGGGAGCACAGCGGGAAGATGCCAATGACAATAGCGGCCATTTATCGTTGGATACGCGAGGCATAAAAAAGGGCTGGTAAAACTGCGGCCTTAACGCTGCGATTGTTAGCAACCCCGAAACTGTATTGTCCCAATACGCTAGTCAAAGATATGCACTTCGCGTGCGACACTTGTGCCCGTCACTCTCGGTACGGCATACCCTTATGCGGTTGAAAACCCGCGCCCTTACAACGCTATGCCATACCGAGAGCGACTAGCAATGAGAGCCAAACATCGAAAGGCTATTGGTAATAAGGCATACCATAGCGACTAGCGGACGGGCTTATCAACCGAAGGATTATAGTAGCCGATAGCGATTGTAGAATGGCCGCCTGAGGCGACAAGGGCTAATGTCGAGACAGTCATGTGGTCAGAATCGAAACTTCAACTGCCCCTCTTTACTATTAAAAGCATGCTAAAGACTTATAGTCTATGGTCGTTGAGCTTAGGATATAAAAACTAAATAGGTAGCCAGGTCACTGAATCACCACCGAGCTTACAACACAGTTAACCCAGTGGCATTTCTACTCAGGCCCTAGCTAACTTCGATCACTTGTTCCTCAATGTTTTTCCGCCATAATGCCGGTCCGGTTTTGTGGATGGACTCGCCTAAATAGTCCACCGCCACAGTGACCGGCATATCCTGCAAATCAAATTCATAGATGGCCTCCATACCCAGTTCTGGAAAGCCGACCACGGTCGATGATTTAATCGCCTGAGCGACCAGAAAAGCAGCGCCGCCAACGGCCATCAGATAAACCGATTCAAATTCTCTAATGGCCTCGATAGCTACTGGTCCTCGCTCCGCTTTGCCGATCATACCCAGCAGACCGGTCTCAGCCAACATGGTGCGGGTAAACTTGTCCATGCGGGTCGCGGTGGTCGGACCAGCGGGCCCAACGACCTCGCTGCCGATCGGGTCGACCGGGCCCACGTAGTAAATAAAGCGCCCCTGCATAGACACCGGTAACGGCTCGCCCCGATCGATCATGTCGACCATCTTTTTATGGGCGGCATCGCGGCCGGTTAGCATTTTGCCATTAAGTAACAGGGTATCGCCTGGCTTCCAGCTTTTGACGTCGTCCTTGCTAATGTTATTGAGATCAACGCGGCGCACATTGCCCCCGGCCTGACGAGTGACCTCGGGCCAATCCTCCAACGAAGGCGGGGTCAAGGTAGCGGGGCCGGAGCCGTCCAGAATAAAGTGGGTATGGCGAGTGGCGGCGCAATTGGGAATAATCGCCACCGCCTTGTTGGCGGCGTGGGTGGGATAGTCTTTGACCTTCACGTCCATGACCGTGGTCAATCCCCCCAAACCCTGAGCACCAATACCCAGTTGGTTTACTTTTTTATGTAATTCCAGGCGCAACTCTTCAGCGCGATTTTTCGCCCCACGCTGCTGTAAGTCCTGAATGTCGATAGGCTCCAACAGCGCTTCCTTGGCCAGTAACATTGCCTTTTCGGCGGTGCCGCCAATACCGATGCCGAGCATGCCCGGCGGGCACCAGCCCGCCCCCATCTCTGGAATTCTAGCCAGCACCCAGTCGACCACCGAGTCGGAGGGATTGAGCATGGCAAATTTAGACTTAGCCTCACTGCCGCCGCCCTTGGCCGCCACATGAATTTCGACGGTATCACCGGGCACTATTTCATAGTGAATCACACCGGGGGTATTGTCTTGGGTATTGCTGCGAGCCCCATCGGGGTCCGCCAAGATAGAGGCACGCAACACGTTGTCAGGATCCATATAGGCCCGGCGAATACCCTCGTTACACATATCGGTAACCGACAGCGTGGCCTGCCATTGCACATTCATACCCACTTTCAAAAACACCGTCACGATACCGGTGTCCTGACAAATCGGCCGATGGCCTTCCGCACACATCCTCGAATTGATTAATATTTGTGCAATGGCATCTTTAGCTGCAGGATTTTGCTCGCGCTGATAGGCCTTATCCATGGCCTGAATAAAGTCCACCGGATGGTAGTAGGAAATAAACTGCAGCGCTGCTGCAACACTATCGATTAAGTCGTCTTGGCGAATGACGGTCATTGTAAATTCACTCCTGGTTGGGATGTCATAACTGGTATGTCGACTGTCGCGAACGCCCAGCTCTAAGGTCGGCGTTCGCGCAAAAAGGTAAAGGTGTTAGGGCGCTGCCTGCAGCTGCGCAGTGCTCTTTTTTAAACCATCAATATCGCGCAGCACTTGGCGCCGGAAGCCATTGATAGATTCAACCCACTCCTCGGTACCCTTAATACGTTTGTCGAGTTTGGCTATCTGGGTATTGCTTCGGTTCAACTTATCGTTGGCTGACTCGAGGCTACTTTCTTGGCGCGCCAACTTACTCTTGTTGCTGGACACAGTCACCTGGGTTGCTTTTACCGATGTCAGCTCCTTGGCCAGATCGCTGAACAGCCGGTCATTTTTACTCTGCTGCGTTTTAGAGTCGACGATAAAACCATCATTGGCCGCGATCTGACTATCGTGTTTTTTCAGGCGCTTGTCGTATAGGGCGAACTGCTTTTTACTCTTTTTCCAGACATTGTCCCACAGCTTGCGAATTTCGGAATCCATTTCCATGGTCTTTTCCTTTATTGCATCACTGGATTCACTCATGCTCTCGTCGGTGACCGACAGTCGCTGCTCCAACTGCCCAATGCGCGATTCCGATAGGCGCAGAGCAGTCTCGGCAAAAACTAGTTTTTGATATAAATAGCCGGACATGCCGGCGGTTGCCAACAATACCAGTACCACTAAGGCCATTAGGGTTTTCATCACCGCCGAGGAGGAGCCGCCACCGACATCCGGCACTTCACCGAGGCCGGCGGCAAAAGATCCGCGGGCGCTGCTGCGCTGAAAGGAGGCAATTTCATCTCGGGCGGGGGCCATTTTTGGCACAGAGCCCAGCTGGTCTTCTTTATCAGGCATAAATATCTACACTATTGGCAAGGCTAACAATAATCGGGGCCACTTTATCGGGACCACTATTTCCCGGTAACAATACCGACATTATGGCATGCCTTGATAACGCTTAAAACCGATGATAGCGGCAAGATCGCTGCGCCGACAGCTGGCATTGGCACTAAAGGTTTCCATTTTCGCGGAAATAGCCTATATAAATGCTCAGGTTTAACATAAAATGCTCGCCTTAGCACAGACACAACACTTACCTTTAGGAGAACCCATGGATAATTTTATCAGCCTGGACTTACTGTTTCGCTGGCTACACGTCATATTCGGCATTACCTGGATAGGACTACTGTACTACTTCAACTTTATCCAAGGCGAGTATTTTAAAGAAGCCGAGCCCGACGCCAAAGCTGATGCCACTAAAAAGCTCGCTCCCCGTGCCCTGTGGTGGTTCCGCTGGGGTGCCATGTTTACTTTTATTACCGGTGTTATTCTACTGTCCACTATTCGCGGCGGCCACGGTATTGACGGCTATATGGTTATGGGCGCGTTAATGGGCATCCTGATGTTCCTCAATGTGTGGCTTATTATCTGGCCTAATCAGAAAATTGTCATTGGTATAGTTGAAGGTGATGCCGCTACAGCCGGCCCTAAAGCGTTGCTGGCCTCGCGCACTAACACCCTGTTCTCACTGCCAATGGCACTGGGCATGCTCGGTTCCCAGCACGGTGGCGGTGGTGCCGGTAGTATAGTCGATCACGCAGCAGGTGGAGCCTCGCCCGTGACTATGGGTTTAATGGCTGTTATCGCCTTGATTATCGCTCTGGAAGTAAATGCCGTAGTCGGAAAAACAGGGCCAATGGCCTCTGTTAAAGGTGTTATCCACTGTTCTGTGGCACTGACTGTTGTTTGCATGGTATTGCTTCAGTTCGTTTAATACTGATCAAGCACGTCGATTAGCCGGCTATATGCCGGCTTTTTTGTGCCTGTTATTCGAGCAGCGATCTCCGGCAGCCATCCCATAACAAGCGCCCATTCTAACGGGGAGGTGTTCGTTAGCTAGTACCTATCCATCGGTAGAGCACGGCTTTATAACTCGGGCGGTAACTCCACAATGTACCGACAGCAAACTTGCCGATCTGTTTGTGCGGTTGCCCTAGCTAATTAAAGCACGGCCTACGATGATCTATTGCCACTATATCGCTGGCCACTGTAGCGCCGAATACACCGGCTTACCGCGTCGCCCTGAGTCGCGGTGACTGGCCGGGGACCCTACTAACAGTGCGCCCGGAAGAAATTCCAGGCATAAAAAAACCCGACCTGAGCCGGGTTTTGAAAACTGCCACTAGGACAGTTTGTAGCCTGGAAAAGGCTGAGCTTACATCATACCGCCCATACCGCCCATGCCGCCCATACCGCCCATATCAGGCATCGCTGGAGCAGCACCTGCTTCAGCCGGGAGATCGGAAACCATGGCTTCGGTGGTAATCATCAGACCGGCGATGGAACCCGCCGCCTGCAGCGCAGTACGTGTTACTTTAGCAGGATCGAGAATACCCATTTCGATCATATCGCCGTAAACACCGGTACCGGCGTTGAAACCGTAATTACCTGTGCCTTTCTTGATGTTATCGAGTACCACTGAAGACTCATCACCGGCGTTGTCTACGATCTGACGCAGAGGAGCTTCCATCGCCCGACGGGCAACGTTAATACCCACAGTCTGGTCTTCGTTGGCACCGGTTAGGCCGTCGAGAGCCTGCAGCGCGCGAACAAGTGCCACACCACCTCCAGGGACAACGCCTTCTTCAACCGCTGCGCGAGTCGCGTGCAGCGCGTCTTCAACCCGAGCTTTCTTCTCTTTCATTTCAACTTCGGTGGCAGCGCCAACCTTGATCACCGCAACTCCGCCAGCCAACTTAGCAACACGCTCTTGCAGTTTCTCACGGTCGTAGTCAGAGGAGGTATTTTCGATCTGCGCGCGAATCGCGCCAACTCGGTCCTGAATAGCCTGTGCGTCACCGGCGCCATCAACAATCACTGAATTGTCTTTATCCATGGTCAAGCGCTTGGCAGTACCCAGGTGCTCTAAAGTAGCCGCTTCCAGCTCCAGACCCACTTCTTCAGAAATCACAGTACCACCGGTCAAAATGGCAATATCTTCAAGCATAGCTTTGCGACGATCGCCAAATCCCGGTGCCTTACAGGCTGAAACTTTTACGATGCCACGCATATTGTTAACAACCAGAGTTGCCAGCGCTTCGCCTTCGAGATCTTCAGCAATAATAACCAGCGGACGACCGGCCTTGGCGACTTGCTCCAGCAGCGGCAACAATTCACGGATATTGGATACTTTTTTGTCGACCAACAAGATGAAAGGACTCTCCTGCTCGACAGTCATATTTTCGGTGTTAGTAATAAAATAGGGAGACAGATAGCCGCGATCAAACTGCATGCCTTCAACAACATCCAGTTCATTTTCTAGAACATTGCCTTCTTCAACGGTGATAACACCTTCTTTACCAACTTTTTCCATGGCTTCGGCGATAATATCACCAACCTGCACATCACTGTTGGCAGAAATACTACCGACCTGCGCAATGGCTTTATTATCGGCACAGGGCGTAGCCATTTTCTCTACTTCAGCAACAGCAGCGGCGACAGCTAGGTCAACACCGCGCTTCAAATCCATAGGGTTCATACCGGCGGCTACTGACTTCAGACCTTCGTTGACGATAGCTTGGGCCAATACTGTTGCAGTGGTAGTACCGTCACCGGCGTCGTCAGAGGCTTTAGAGGCCACTTCCTTAACCATTTGCGCGCCCATGTTTTCCAGCTTATCTTCCAGCTCGATCTCTTTAGCTACGGAAACACCGTCTTTTGTTACGGTAGGGGCGCCAAAAGACTTGTCCAGTACCACATTGCGACCCTTGGGTCCCAGGGTAGTTTTTACTGCATTAGCCAGGATATTGACACCAGCGAGCATTTTTTGGCGAGCTTCATTACCAAATATCACTTGTTTAGCCATGATCTATTCCTTTGATTCTCAATAGTTTTTCAGGGTGTTAGTTAGCGACTAGGGTCTATTGACGATTGTCGCGAGGCGCCGGTGTAAGTACCCGCGCCTACTTCTTAGCTAACTATTCCGTAAATTTCGCTTTCGCTCATGATGATCAGCTCTTCGCCGTCAACCTTGATCGTATTGCTGCCTGCGTATTGACCAAACACTACCTGGTCGCCCACTTTAACGGCCAGCGCACGCACTTCGCCACTGTCGAGTAACTTGCCTTCACCAACGGCTAGAACTTCACCCTGGTTGGGCTGCTCTTTGGCTGAACCTGACAGAATAATTCCACCTGATGTTGTCTCTTCTTCTTCCTTGCGACGAACGACTACACGATCGTATAACGGACGAATATTCATTTCGGTAATTCTCCCAAAATTATTTATAGTTGATGGTTATGGTTAGTAGAGCGTTCCGGCATAACCCGGGATGCAGGGAATATGGGGTCGGCTGATATTTTATCAAGGGCTGAGGACGATTTATTTGGCTAGATTGACTAACTCGCTAGCGGCTGATGGTTTTTCAAGCAGTAGCGGCAGGGCGAAACCTGATAATGCAGTGCCCCCGGGGGCAAAACCGTCGCTAGGGCTAGCACCCCTGACCAGTCACGGCTCGCGCCGGTATTCTCCGTCCAGGGTAACCGGCGCGTCGCCGTCTGCGGGATCATTGGCGGGGCTGTCATGGCTAAAGCCAGCTGTATAACTATGCACTGAAGCCGACTGGCTCAGTATTTTCTTCAGTAGCCCGCCCAGAAATAGTTTGCGGGTAAACGGCAATAGACAGATAAAACCAATGCCGTCGGTGATAAACCCCGGGGTTAGCAATAGCGCTCCCCCCACCGCTAGCGCAACACCTTCGGCAATTTCACCTGCCGGCATCTGACCCTGTTCAACCTTCTGGTTTAAACGCATCAATGTCTGGAGACCCTGACGGCGCAGCAGCGCCAAGCCCGCTGCCGCGGTTAAAAATACCAGCAACACGGTGTAGATCCCGCCTATTTGCCCGCCAACCTCTATCAACAACCACATTTCGCTGATAGGAATAATAATGAAGAGTGCTAATAAAAAACGCATAATTCAATCTCTAGAGATGGCGTCGCCGGGGCAGTGCATGCACCGATCACTCCCGATAAGATGGGGCCTCGAGGGTACAAAATCAATAACCACGGGGCCACAGCAAAGGCCTCTGCCGGTACAGCGGCAATTGGTATTCACCGCAATAGCTGTAATAATAAGCTACTGCTATGGCTGTCAGTACACGGGCAACAATATTGTTGCGGGGTGCTAAACAGATCGCAATCTTAACACGCAACAGGACATTATTTATGGATTTGAAAGGTAAAGTTATTGCTATCACCGGTGGCGGCCAAGGTTTGGGGCGCTCTATGGCCCAGGTATTGGCCAGCAAAGGCGCCACCCTGGCGCTGATGGATCTCAACCAAGAAAAACTGGAAGAAACTGTCGCTCTGTGCCGGCAGGCCGGCGGCGAAGCCCGGGCCTATATTGCCAATGTCGCCAAGGAAGAGGATGTGATCCAAACCTTTACGCAGATAGTCGCAGATTTTTCAGCTTTGGATGGACTGATCAACAATGCCGGGATTTTGCGCGATGGCATGATGATAAAAGTGAAAGACGGTGAGATCGTCAAGAAAATGAGCCTAGCAGAGTGGCAGGCGGTTATCGATGTCAATCTTACCGGTGTTTTCCTGTGCGGTAGAGAAGCCGCTGAGCACATGATCAAACTGGGCAGTAAGGGTGTGATCATCAATATTTCCAGTATTTCTAAAGCCGGCAATATGGGCCAATCCAATTATTCGGCAGCCAAGGCCGGAGTCGCTGCCATGGCGGTTACCTGGGCCAAGGAACTGGCCCGCTACGGTATTCGCGCTGCGGCGATCGCCCCGGGTTTTATCGCCACCGATATGGTCGCCAGTATGAAGCCCGAGGCGCTGGCAAAAATGACCGCAGGCATTCCCCTAGGGCGTCTTGGCAGCCCGGAAGAAATTGGTCACAGCTGTGCCTATATTTTCGAAAACGATTATTTTACCGGGCGGGTTATTGAAATGGACGGCGGCCTGCGCCTCTGAATTGAAGCACCGGCCTCAGCCTTGGGGTCGGGTTGCGATAGGCACACTAACCAAGTGTAATCATTACCAGCCATGAAGACAGAGCAGCAAACTGCGACTAAGCAACAGCGTATATGGACCACTATTGCCATGATACCGCTGGGCAAAGTTGCCAGCTATGGACAAATTGCCAGCCTTGCAGGTCTGCCAGGAGCGGCTAGATTGGTTGGTAATGTATTAAAAACGCTGCCATCAGATAGTCAATTGCCCTGGCACCGGGTGATTAACAGCCAAGGTAAAATATCCCTGCCCGAGGACTCCGCCTCCTATCGCCGCCAACGCCAGCTACTGGCTGAAGAAGGCGTGGTAGTAAAAGGGGCTCGTATCTCGCTCAAATGTTATCGCTGGACACCATAGTCAATCTGTTAAGGCCCGGACATTGAGGTGCTGCCTGCAATCATACTCAATCATTGCCCGGTGGTAGCATAACGCAAAGCTAATACTATGCTGCGCCTTGACGTCGATCGTTTCGTGCAACTACGGGCCAGTTCAAAGCCCCAGCGACGCACCACTAGATCGTGGTTACTTTTTCAGCGCCAACACCGGCGCCTTGTACTGCAATGGTGTTACGGTAATAAAACACCCAGAGAAAGTACTACAACAGCCGCCGGCCTGGTTTTAGCTGGTCGAAACGTGCTGACGGCGAGCCTTGGCGGCACTCCAGTCGCTTATTTGCTGCAGAGAAATCGATTCTTCATGCTCGAGAATTTCCTCGTAGCGCTCATCTTTATAGGTAATTTCAAGAGCCACGCCATTGGGATCCCAAAAATAAATGGAGTGTACAAAGTCGTGATTGATCGGCGTCGAACAGGGCACGTCATGGGCCTTAAATAGCGCCATCCAGCTGTCTAATTCCGCCTTGCTAGCGGCGGCAAAGGCAACGTGACAGTCCAGCCCGTACATAGGTTTGAAGTCAAAATTTTCAACCCCGGTGGGGTCGTCAAAAAAAGCAATAAAATTGCCGTCGCCCATCTCAAAAAACAGATGCATAAACCCACGGCCGTCCTCAGTGCCAGGGCTATCGTCCACTTTTAGCGCGACTTTAAGTTTTAAACCCAGTATGTCGCGGTAAAAACGAGTGGTTTCCTCGGCGTCTTTACAGCGAAATGCCATATGGTGGATGGCAGCTAATGTCGGTGTAGTGCTCATAATAAACTCCCGCGGGTCAGATATAGTCAGAAATCTTATCTCGTTTTCCCTGCCAATACTCGCTAAATAGCCTGTTCGGCTTTTAGCTGGGCAATGGCCTGCGCACTAAAACCGCTGGCGGCCAATACCGACTCGGTATCCCGCCCAATATCACTGCAGGGCGGGCTTTGAATCTTCGACTGAGTACCGCTAAAACGCGGCGCGACATTGGGCTGTACCACGCCATCAATCTCCACAAAAGTTTCTCGGGCCACATTGTGCGGGTGCTTGGGTGCCTCACTCAGCGACAAGACTGGGCCGTAGCAAATATCGCTGCCAGACATAATCTCATCCCACTGGTTCCGAGTCTTGGTTTTGATCGCCTCGGCGACCCGCTCTTTTAATTGTGGCCATTGGCCTTTATTCATCTGATCGTCGAAGCCGGCATCATCCAAGCCCGCTTTTTCGCGCAGCAGCGCATAAAATTGTGGCTCGATCGAGCCCAGCGAGATCCACTTTCCGTCGGCGGTCTCGTAGGTATCGTAAAAATGCGCACCGCCGTCGAGCATATTGGCGCTACGGTTTTCGCCATCCCACATGCCCGATGCCGTCATACCGTACATCATCGACATCAGTGAGGAGGCACCGTCCGTCATCGCGACATCGACCACCTGGCCGGCGCCGGTATTGCGCGCACTGATCACCGCCGCCAACATGCCCATGGCAAGATATAGTGCACCGCCGCCAAAGTCGCCAACCAGATTGAGTGGTGCCACCGGCTTGTCGGCAGTACCCACCGAATGCAACGCTCCGGTCAGCGCGATATAATTAATGTCGTGTCCCGCCGCCTGCGCCATGGGGCCGTACTGACCCCAACCGGTCATGCGCCCATAGACCAATTTGGGGTTGCGAGCCAAGCAGACATCGGGCCCCAACCCCAGCCGTTCAGTGACACCGGGTCGAAAACCTTCCTGTAAAATATCGGCACCTTCAATTAGTTTCAGTACGGTCTCAACACCTTCGGGCTTTTTCAAATCCACCGCAACGGATTTTCGACCACGGCTCAATACATCGTACTTTGAGCCGCCTCGGGCACCCTTGCGTTCGATGCGAATTACCTCAGCACCCATATCCGACAACAACATGCCACAAAATGGCCCGGGGCCTATACCCGCTAGCTCGATGACTTTAATACCCTGTAGAGGACCCATTTTTTTCTCCTTTGTTATTGCGATTACAGTATTGCAGCGAAGCCAAAGAGTGCCTCTTCTGTCAATCAGAATCAAGTATTTAGCGTGTTTCAGCCTTTATCGCTGGCGATATAGCTGCTTGGAAAGTGCTGTTGTACCAGCTCGCTATTTTGCCGATAAGCGTAACAGCTATTGAGCATACCGGGCATTATCTCGCGCTGATCCGGCGGCGGCATGTCCATTTTTTCACCGGGCTTTCGCGACCACATAGCTTGCTTGGCACCGGAGGCCATTTGCGCCAGCATTTCGATAATATGGGTGCAGCCCAGACCCGGCGACATCGCCTCTTTCACTTTTTTATTCCAGCCCCCCGCAATTTGTAGGCCGACAATGTTTTTGAAATTGGGGGCGGCATTGGGACACAGCTGGTGGGCGGTGGAATCCATCGACGCAACCGCAGCTACAACGGTGAGGCTATCGTCCAGGGTGATACGAATCGACAGATCGTGCACAGGTTCTCCCGCCTCAACCAAGCCATCCATCATTTGATGTTGATAGGGCTTTACATCGGTAATTTGACCCTCGACATCCATTAAACCGTCGCTGCGACGGAAGGCGTTGATGGCAATAGTTCGGGTGTGAATATGTTCGCGCTGCGTTGTTTCGGGTAATGGCACTGGCTTGGGTCCCTATTCAGACAATAAATTTTCCATTGCGATGATTGAGCGATATGAGCTAGCTACATGAACAGCCCTTCGAAAAAATAGTTCGTTTAGCTACTGAACTGTATTATTCAGCTTTGCTGGCGGGTAAAAATATCACCTGCCAAGCCCCTGTATCGAGGTATTAAGTCCTGCATGGGCAGAGTATTTCGTGCTGGGCAGCGAATAACCATAGGATTGTCGACAGAAAAAGTCCAGTAGTATTGCCTTCTTAGTCCCCCCGCGATGCAGCGTGAAATCAGTGCGGGGGTCGGCGGGGCCCTTACTCAAATCACGGTCACCCACTAAGCCAAACCGCAGACGCCGGTCATTCATCCCCCCAAAAAGGACCCTGTGACTAGGGGATCGAGCAGTGCATGTCGGTTCGTTAACCGTGGTGGTACCCTAGGTTGCCGTATCATTGTCGCTGACCTCAGCAGTAAGTGATAAATTTATTGTTAATTCACTATTACTCGACTAACGCGGTGCAGCACAATACTTGCCGATAACTAATCCCCAGCGTTGAAGATGTCGCCATCAAATCGATCGATCCGGGTAAAATCTTCTACCGGCCTGCGGCGCAACTTACTGAGCTGCTTAACCGGCCGACCGATGCCAACCGTCGAGGCGATCGCGTAGTGAGAGGGAATATTCAGCACCTTTTTCGCCGCTATCTCCTGGTGCGCCAAAAATGTTGTCAGCACCCCTCCCAGCCCTTCATTTCGCGCCGCCAACAAGATATTCCACACAAAGGGATAAATCGAGGCACCGGAGACCACGCCCACCCGCGGCAAATCCCGGTCCATCGAGCTGACCTGACGCAGATCGACACAGACCACCAGCATCACCGGCACTGTTTCCAGGTCGTCGACAAAGGCAAAATCTGGCGTCGTAGCATCGATGCTCTGCTGATCCACCAATGAAGGAATAATGGTATTAAACGGCGTTTCACCGGCTTTTACTCCCGCTTTATACTCTTTGATGGTGGGCGCTACCATCGTTTTTAACTGCCGGCGAATGGCGCGATCCTTAACCACCAAAACCTTCCAGCCCTGGCGATTGCCGCCACTGGGAGCAAAACGGGCATGCTCCAGTATACGGTGAAGTGTGGCATCGCTGATGGGTTCTTCGGTGAATTCTCGGGCGGCAAAAGTGGTGCGCATCGCTTGGTACAGTTCCATTGACTGTGCTCCTTATTGAGCTGTGTGTTAACAATACTAGGCCAAGTATAACGACTTTATCGCGGCAGGGTCTTTCCCGCTATCGACTTTATGGTTTGGGACAGCGAGAGTGAGCCTGTGGATGCAGGACAGGTAAAGCAAATGATGGCTACTGGCGCAACGATGCTGGCTACAGCGCCCTGTATTGGGGTAGTGAATTCAAACAAGAGATATCGTCGGCCTGGAGGAAGAGGGTTATCTCCATCTTAAAGGCCGCACTAGAGGATTGATTAAGGCTGGCGCCGAAAATGTCTACCCCAGCGAAGTGAAAGCCGTATTGGAACAACACCCGGAGGTGGCCGATGCGGCCGTGTTTGGCCTGTTCGATAACGACTGGGGATAGCGTACCGGGGACCCTGGTACAGTTGGAAATTTTCCCAGGACAAGATTGCCGGCTATACAACATCCAAATAGTTACTGCTGACAGACACTGTTGCCCGCAACCACAGCGGAAAAATTCTGCCCCGGACGCGGGTAAAACAGGCACTCAATCAGGACTAGCCAATAGGCAGTCGCCGCCGCATTCTAACAACGGCGCTGACAGGGCTAACTGTAGATAGCAAACATATCTTCAAAGGCTCGCATCTGACCGCCGTTGGCTGAAGAGGGCACCAAAATGGGCGTTTTAACCCCAGCATCAAACCAGGCTTCAACGCCGTCTCTGACAGCGGTTGCGGAGCCGAACAAGGTGGTATCGGCCAGCCATTGATCGGTTAAAAAATGCGGTATTTTATCGAAGTCCTTCGCTTCAATGGCTTTTTCGATACCCTCCATTTCCTCTTGATAACCCGCCTCTTTCCAGTAGTTACGATAGTTTGGCAACATCGCGTAGCCGCTTAAGGTTTTGCGATTCACCGCCTTGGCCGCTTCTACGTCGTCGTTAATACAGGTTGGAATCATATCGCCGATAAAAAAGTCGTCAGCAGCTCTGGCGCTGGCGGACAAGCCGTTGAGTGACTTAGTCATATGGGAGCGTGCGCCATTAGCAAACACCAAACCTTCACCTATGCGCTCCGACAGCGCTATCATCTTGCGGCGCAACGTTGCCAATACGATTGGCGGCAGCGGCCCAACTCGGGGGACCGCTTTTAGCTCGGCGACAAAATTTTCGATATCGCTGAGCGGCTTGCCCGCCGACAAGCCTTTCTGTTTAAGTGCCGGCTCGTGGCTAACACCTATTCCGAAGCGAAAACGTCCGCCGGATATCTCATCGATAAAGGCGATCGTCTGCGCATAGTCGGCGACCTGGCGAAAATAGATCGGCGCGATAGTGGTGCCAAATTGTATCGTCTCAGTAGCAAAGGCCAGCGCCTCACACAGCGCCAGAGAGTCACCCAGGCTGGGACTATAAATACCACTAAAACCCCTGCGTTCAATTTCAGTAGCCAACTCAATGGTAGCTTTGCGGCGACCGGGAACAGCGACAAGACTCAGTGCGGGCATTGTTGCCATAATGTTAGTCCTCATAGTAAATCACGAGTCTACACAATTTGGAGGATACTGTCTTGAAAGTGCGCTATTGTGCGCTGCATCGAGTAGTGTAGATAACAGCGATGAAAACTGAAGACTACTGCGGCAGCAAGTCTTATACAGCCCCTGCAATAGCGCGATAAGATCTTGCAGCAGAGCTTCAGCTTGGCTCTGCCATCGACCTGTACGGGGTTTGCTGGGGCCAAGCTTATGGTTTATATCGATAGACAACAACGCATATTTAGCCCAGCATCCCAAAAGCTGAGCAAGCAATAAATTGCCACAATCTCTAGGAATGACCATGAATTACTACACAGCAAGTGAAGCACAACAGCTACCGGGACTACGGCTAGCGCTGACCAGTGGGCTGCCAGCCCCCTGGAGTATGGCGGCGCGCTTTATTTTTGATGTCAAAAAAATTAGCTACACACCGGTTGAACAAAAAGGCGGCGGCGCCAACCGTGAACTGCTAACCTGGACCGGCCACCGCACTGCCCCTGTGGCGGTACTAGACGATGAACCCGCGCGTACCAATTGGGCGGATATTCTAGAGCTGGCGGAGCGCCTATCACCAAAGCCCCGACTTATCCCCCGGGATATGCAGCAGCGCGTTATGATGTTTGGCCTCGCCAACGAAATATGTGGTCCCGGCGGGCTTACCTACAACGCCCGCCACAATATGATTGGCGATATGTTGAACTCCGGTCCAGAGGCTGCTCAGGCCGCCGCCCAAACTATGGCTAAGGCCTACGCCTATTCTCCTGAGGCCGCCGCTGGTGCTGGCGCCCGCATGGCTGAAATTCTGCAGGCTCTGGCCGCCCAGCTGGAAGCACAGCGGAGCACCAGTCGCTATTTTATCGGTCAGTCACTTACCGCCCTCGATCTTATTTGGGCCAGTTTTTCCAATACGTTAAGACCCCTACCCGAAGACGTCAATCCGATGAACAAGCACATACGCCAAAGTTACCAGCGGATGGGAGACACGGTGGAGCTGCCGGAAATACTGTTTGAGCACCGCGACTTTATCTACGCGCAACATCTGACGCTACCGCTGGATTTCTGAATTGACGGGCAAATCTTGTTACCTATGACCGCCTTTATTAGTATTGCCTATGCCCTGATGCCGATCTTCGCGCTGATCGTCAGCGGCTATTTTATGGGACGCTGGGCCTTCCCCAGCGCGACATTCTGGCCCGGCGCCGAGCGTTTAACCTACTATGTTTTATTTCCGGTATTACTGGTAATAAAAATTGGCAGTGCCCGTCTGCCCACTAGCGAGCTGGGACAGATCATCGCAGTGCTGGTATTATTATTAGCACTAGGCTGCGCCTCAATATTATTCTTGGCCAAACTGCTAGAACAAGACCCGCGACGGCTGAGCTCTATTTTTCAAGGAGGTATTCGTTTTAATACCTATGTTGGGCTCGCCGCTGTAACAGCGTTATTTGGCGATAGCGGCATGGTCTGGGCCGCTGTTTTTCTGGCGGTGATGATTCCGCTGGTTAATATCGCCAGCATTCTCTGTTTTTCTCTGCTACCGGCGGACCCGCTAACACAACATTCCGGGGCACAGGTAAGCCTACTGCGCAGGCTGATCCTCAGTGTGATTAAAAACCCACTGATTATCGCCTGTGTGGTGGGGGCTGCGGTAAACCTGACGCAGCTGGAAATCGCAGCACCGCTGACCTCGCTGCTAGAGCTGATCGCCGCCATGGCATTGCCACTGGGTTTGCTGGCAGTTGGGGTCGGTCTCGACATCAAAGTATTAGCACGCGGCGGCTATTCACTGTGGCTGGCCATCGTATTCAAACTGGCCATCTATCCAGGTATTTTTCTGTTGCTGTCTCGAGTGATTGAACTACCCACCGAAGCCCGGCTGGTTTTTGCCGTTTTTGTGTTGCTGCCGACTGCTCCGTCAGCCTATATACTGAGCAAGCAACTTGACGGCGATACTGGGCTAATGGCGGCTATCATCACCCTGCAGACCCTAATCGCAATGCTTTCGATGCCGCTGATATTGATGTGGTTACTCTAAGTAATGCTGATCGCGGCAACGTCGCTACCGTTACCATGGTAGCGACTCATTGTATGAGACAACAACTACAGCAGGGTGGGGACCTTTATGGACGGCTTTGATACGAGCATATTTCTACTACTGGTCATCATCGGTGTTTACGTTCAAACCATCACCGGATTTGCGATGGGGCTGCTAATTGTCGGTGGCGCAACGATTCTCAATGTTGCCCCTATCGCCTTCACCGCCGCCGTTGTCAGCCTCCTGTCCTTGCTCAACGCGGTATTGGTACTCAGACATTCGCATAAATTTATCGACTGGCGCATTGTCACAGCGATCAGCGTCGCCATGTTGCCCAGTATTGCTGCGGGGATCTATATACTCGCCATGCTCAGTGGCGCTGAGGCTACTATGCTGCGCCGAATACTCGGCTTAGCCATCATGCTCGCCGGCACACTATTGATTTTGAAACCAGAACCTTGGTCCCGCCAATCCGGGCGGCTAATCAGCACAATAACAGGCATCGCCGGTGGCATAATAGGCGGTATGTTCAGCACTGGCGGCGCGCCTATCGCCTTTTTTATGTACCGTCAGCCGCTGGCACTAGCCGTTGTTCGTGCCACATTGCTGGCCATATTCACCCTAACCAACCTAGCAAGAACACTCATTGTCGGTGTCAGCGGTCAACTCGACGGCGATATTATACTGGTTAGTGCCATTGCCATCCCCCTGGTGTTAATCGTCACGCCCTTGGCCAGACGCTGGTCGCCAGCCAATTCCGACACTATTATTCGAAAATTCGTGTTTCTATTACTGATCTTGATCGGTATCTCGCTGCTAGTAAGTTAGCCACTACGCATTTGACTTGCTCACTTTTCATACACAATGGCAGGAGGTAGCGGGCGATCTGCGCCGCTACCGGCGGCGTATCGTGGAAACGTTGCCATTTGGTAATAAAAGCCTTTACAAATGTTACTGATTAGCCGATCTTTTAACTACGGCACAGACCGGTAATCAGCTATAAAAATAAGTAGTACGCCGGGCCTGCAGTTTGATCAAACAAGCATCAGCCAAGATGCATTCTACGCCGTCTCTATTTCATTCAGTAGGAGTAGTATATGAGTAACAACAAAGCAACCGACCCCGCCCAAGTTTTCGGCGAGTGGGTTACCAATTGGGAGCGTGCAGTCAACAGTTTTTCCAACAAACTGATGGAGACCGACGATTTTAGCCGGGCTGTCAATTCCGTGCAAAATACACAACTGCAAATGCAAAAGGTATTTGCCGAGATGATGGCGAAACAGTTGGCCAATCTCAATATGCCCAGTAGAAACGACGTGCTAGACCTAGTGGAAGCCATGCATGCACTGGAAAACCGCTTCGAAAAAATGGAAATGCAACTCAAAAAAATCTCAGGCGCGATGGAGGCCGGTACAAAAACTAAGGCCAAGGGCCCCGCACGCACCAAAAAGGCCCCCGCAGACGCCAAAAAATAAGATCTTCCAACGGAGTCCCATATTATGAGTAGCGAACAGATAGACAGCTCGTCGATCAGAGACAAAGTCGACCGAATGATTAATCGCACCGTGCAGCGAAGTGTCAAAGGCCTAGACTTTATCCGCTCCCGAAAAGAGCCGGTTGGCCTGACCCCCAAGGACTTGATCTACGAAAGAGGTACCTTACGACTCTACCACTATCATTCCAACGCCGACGAAGTGTATCGGATTCCCCTTATTATCGTTATGGCCACGACCAACAAGAGCTATCTGTTTGATCTGCTGCCAGGGCAGAGCATGGTCGAGTACCTACTCAACAAGGGTTTCGATGTCTATATGATCGACTGGAATGACCCCGTCCAGCAAGAGCGGCACCTGGGCCTGGCGGACTATACCCAGGACTTTATTCCCAGCTGCATCGAAAAAGTACAGGAAAGCTGCGGCGAAGAACAGGTATCGATACTGGGATATTGCATGGGTGGCGTGTTGTCGACTATCTATGCCGCCACCCATTCCGACGGACCGCTAAGCAACCTGGTCTGCCTGACCACTCCTGTTAATTGGCACGAAATGGGGTTGTTTAGCCGCTGGAACGATGAGCGCTACTTCGACGTCGACAAATTGGTTGATACCGTTGGCATTATTCCCGGCGATTTTATTGCCTCAGGCTTTGACATGCTGCGACCGGCACAAAAATTGGCCTCGCGCATTCGGGTTTGGGACAATATGTGGAACGACGACTATGTGCAATCCTACCGCGCCTTCGATCGCTGGGGCAGTGAAACGGTGCCCCTGGCCGGCGAGTATTTTCGCGACACCACCAAAGAGCTGATGTGGAAGAATAAGTTGCACCGGGGCGAACTAGAAGTAGCCGGCAAGTCTGCTAATTTGGCCAATATCACTATCCCCATTATGCACACCATTGCCGAGCACGACCATATTGTACCGGTGGCCGCCAGTCGACCACTTTTAGAATTGGTATCCTCTGAAGATAAAGAAGAGCTGGTATTAAAAGGCGGTCATGTGAGCCTTATTGCCGGGCCCAATGCCGTTAAACGAATGTGGCCCAATGTTAGTCATTGGCTGGCCAAGAGATCTGTATGAATAAATTAAAAAAACGATACCCGCTCACCTCACGCTGCAGGGATGGAGACATTGAGCTAAAACTATTTAACGCCGATCATCGCGCTGCAATGCAGCAGTTTGCCAATGCGTTGCCAGAACACGACTTGCTGTTCTTAAAACGTAATATCCGAGAAGACAAAGTCTTAGATGCTTGGATCAACTCTGTGCAATCCGGAGAAGTGGCCAGTATTATTGCCTGCCGTGGCGATGTTATTTTGGGCTGTAATTCTCTTATTATCGACAAATGGTCCTGGTCTTCCCATGTCGGCGAGGTCCGAGTATTAGTCGACGCATCGATGAGAAAACAAGGACTGGGACGACTGCTAATTCAAGAATGTTTTATTGCCGGATTATTACTAGGACTGGAAAAGCTCATCGCAAAAATGACAGTGGATCAAGAGACCGCTATCACCGTATTTGAGGAGATGGGCTTTACCACGGAAGCACTGTTAAAAGACCATGTCATGAGCCAATCCGGTGAGAAATTTGATCTCTTGATGATGGGCCAAGATGTCGAGCAGTTTCAGTCCAGAAAAGAAATGTATGGGCTCGACCAAGCATTCTAACACTTTAACCTTTCTCTGTTAGAGGCACTGCGTTAACAGAGAAAGGTGGCCAGGGATTTTATGCCCTACTGCTAGCCTCGACACCCACTTCGCCAAGACACACTCTTACATGCTATTCTTTTCCATCAGCACGCTAGTCGCCACTAGTCAATTACGTTAGCTACCTGCTTGTACCACCTTATTCTGGGGGCGCCATTATTTCTGCTAACTGTTATTCGCTCACGAAGTATCGTTAAACTGAACTTCGGCGCTAGCCTGCCCCTGCGCACCCGCAGCCCTAATGCCCCCAGTCATCTTGCGCCGAAAAATACTTCAATTTTTTCAAAAAATAATACCCTATAGCAAAAACTAAGGCTACAATAGCCACAGTAGTACACAGTGATGTGAACAAAAATGCATAGCGCCTTATCAAATATGTTATATCTGTATTTTCTGCTGTAGCCAAATGCTACCAGTGAACTTTGATATAGACATCAGCCCAGGGAATGCAGCTGTAAATGACTCGTAATATTGAACACCGGACAAACCAGAACACTGATACGAGAATTGATCACATTCTACATAGTGATCAGTCAGATAGTTCCGAACTCGGCCGTGAGGTGCTAAGATACGGCCCGTTATTAATAAGCTTTTCCAATATTAAGACTCAACAAGCGCTGGCACTGAACCTCAATGCCATCTCGAACAAGACCGACAGAACTGCACTTACCTTTGTCCTGCCTTTATCTGGCGAATTAGTTGCCAATATAACTGGGGCCGATTCATTTACAGTCAATAACAACTGCGGCCTGCTTGTCGATTTGTCCAGTTTGGATACCGAGTTAGTCGCTCTAACCGGCCCCGCCATTAAATTGTATACCTGCACCTTGGAATTGGATACCATCGTCGAACTGTTCGACAATGAGGGCTGCAGTGTCGACCTAGAACTATTACTATCGGTATCAAATCATCCCGACGCAATACTGCGTTGCTTCCGAATTTCGACGCTTATTAAACAACTCGCAATCTCAACATTCCACCATAAGCAGTTGTCCGGGCCGCTGCAAAGACTGTATTTGGAAGGGGCTTCCTCTCAGTTATTTGCCCTTATTTTGGGGCAAAAGCCCATTGAGCCACTACCGGCAAAAACCACAAACGGCATATTGCTGACCCATAAAAACACCCTGCACGATGCTGCACGATATCTGTTAACGGATGTCGCCAACCCCCCTACCATCGAACAACTGGCCGCACATTCTGGCCTCAGTGCGCGGCGCCTCAATTTGCAATTCAAGGAAGTTTTTGGCTGCACGGTTTTTGCCCTGTTGTGTCAGCGGCGATTGCAGCTGGCAAAAGAAATCTTGACGGAAACTCCCGATATAGCTTTGCACGATCTCGCCAATCGGATTGGCTACTCCCATAGCACCAATTTTATTGCCGCCTTCAAGCGCGAGTTCGGCATACCACCTAGACAATATGCAAAATTGCATCAACAAAGATAACTGCTGTTTGTACCGGCCTTCTCCCAAAAAAATATTCTCCCTTGATAAATCAGCGCATTTTCGAATCAGAAGCGCAAGCCCAATGATATCGTCACATCGTAAATAACACGGTTCTAAATGAGTGCGCGAACCGAGCATTGGGACGGTGCCCTGCTCAGTAATTTGCGCTTTACAAACGCCTCAATGCTTTACTTCGATAACAATTTCTATCACAAATGCACAACAGCTAACCTAGGGTAAACCCCCAACTGTACTGTGATCGACTCAGTAAATAGGCGGCTTTAACACTCGGACTCCAAGAGTCATCGCCTCCCACACCCATATGAAAACCGTCCAGATAAATATAGACTCCAGCTTGTGCAACCAGATCGCAGCTATGTTTAGCCGCTGCTAACTGTTGCTGGCCATAGGAACTGACACTAAAATGAAATATGCCGTTAACCGTAACTTCGCCGAGCTGTAGCTCGCTGCAATCACACCGCAGGCCGTTGTCAGTCGGAAATATATAATCTGTATGCATATCCGCTAGGGGCACAGACCAGCGTGCGAGATCGGCACTAAGTTTTCGGTCGGGGTAGTTTTCGTGGGGCCCGCGTCCCTGCCAGCTAACCATATCAACCGACTCGACCAATTTAAAGCTAGCCCCGATACGAGGTAGTGGCGGCAATTCGGTATTGAGCCAGACATCAATAGATACCTGCATGCGCCCATCGCTATCAAAACAATGGGTCCATACACTGCTGATGACTAGTTGCCCCCCTACAAAATAGCCGTGCTGCACTCGAATCGCGTGCTCTTGCCTGTCGATAGTAATATCGAGACAACGGTGTTCCAAATCATAAAGTCCCGCCGCACGCCAGCGCTCTATCCAAGATTCAGGGTCGGGTTTCACCGCTTCGGAGACCCCGATATCATTATCAAGAGCAGCGCGAAAGAAGTTGTCGCCTAGTACTTGCGCCAACATCTCCTTATCGTTTTTTAGCCAACTGCTGACAAAACCGCTGTTTTTGTCTATCGTCCAGCGCACACCGCCTTGCTCTATAGAGAGATCCGTTAAGGAAACCGGCTTGATTTTCAGCGTTTTCGTTCCAGCACCTAAGTCGAACTGTGTTCTCGCCACCTCGAAGTTGTGTCCAGCCCAGATACTTTGTTTCTCCATGGTAATCCACACATTCAACAACAACATTGAATCGAGATTTAAGGTACCGCAGTCATCCATCAACAGATATTGCGCTAACCCTTCGGCGTCTATATTCAGTACTTCTCCGCCGCTAAGCAATATTCTGCCATCGCCCACTAACTCCCAATGCAGCAACTCATTGTCGGTACTACGAAACAGATACTCACTACTAACACTTATACTAAGAGCTCGATTAAGACTGACATTAAAACTGAATGGTTGCTGTGCGCGCCGAGCTTCGAACAGCGCCGGATGGGGGCTACGATCGGGGAAGTTAAGGCCGTTTATACAAAACTGCCGATCGTTAATGCTGTCGCCGAAGTCGCCACCATAACCCCAGTACGTCTCGCCCTGATTATTGACGCACTCCAGCCCCTGGTCTACCCAATCCCAAATAAATCCTCCCTGCAGTCGTGGGTACTGCCTAAAAAGCTGCCAGTAGTCCTGGAAATCCCCCAGACTATTGCCCATGGCATGGGCGTATTCACAGCAAATAATAGGCCGCTGCTCCCCCGGCTGGGCTACCCAGTTGCGCAGCGACCACTTCGGTCGATTGGAAAAATTCTGAGGTAAATCCCGGTCGGTACGTGGGTACATGGGGCAGACAATATCGGTAGCGGCGGTGTCTGAGCCCCCGCCCTCGTATTGAACTGGGCGACTGGGATCTGTCCGTTTTGTCCACTGATACATCGCGTCGTGAGCTGCGCCGTAGCCGGACTCATTACCCAGCGACCAAATGATAATTGAGGGATGGTTAAAATCCCGCGCCACCATGCGAGTCATGCGCTCCAAAAAAGCGCCGGCCCACTGGGCATCGTCGGCAAGACGGCCCATCGGTATCATACCGTGGGTTTCAATATTAGCCTCATCGACGACATACAAACCCAGCTGGTCACATAGGCGATAAAACCCCGGTTGATGCGGATAGTGGCAGCAGCGCACCGCATTGAAATTATTTTGCTTCATCAACCGCAGGTCCCGCTCCACCCCAGCCAATGACTCAGCGTGACCCGTCTTGGGGTCGTGCTCGTGCTTGTTAACGCCGCGAATCAACAGCGCCTTGCCGTTGAGGCACAACTGGCCCTGTAATATTTCAACTTTTCTGAAGCCTACGTCAAAGGCTTCAACCTCAAGTAGCTTGTTTGACGCGGTATCGAGCAGTGTCAGTGTGAGTCGATAGAGATTGGGGATTTCGGCACTCCACTGCCGCGGCTGCTTGACGTTGAGCGCGATATGACAACGGTCTCGGTAGCCGCCGCGCTCGTCAATATTAGCACTACCCATAGCCTGGGTGGTGCTAACAACAAGAGTGTCGCCCAGATACAAGTTCGCACGAACTGCACTGCGGGCCCAGGGGTTATCCTGGACGTTGTCGGCTAGACTTTGAGCTACCGCACCGTAAACCACAATGTCGAGACTACCATGGCAGTAGTCGCGATCGAGGTCCGGGGTAATACGAACATCGGAAAAATGGCGCAAGGGCTTATTGAGCAACGACACCGAGCGATAAATACCGCTCAACCACCACATATCCTGATCTTCCAGGTAGCTGCCATCACACCAGCGCAATACCATGACCGCAATAGTATTTGTTCCCGGTTGCAGGTAGCCACTGAGGTCAAATTCCGCGGCTAGTCGACTGTCCTGGGAATAACCCACCCATTGATGATTACACCACAGATAAAATGCGCTGTTGACACCGTCGAAACGAATACGGGTTTGCCCTCTATCCCAATTATCGGGCAATTCAAACGTGCGAACATAACAGCCAGTAGGATTTTCCGCCGGCACCCGCGGCGGACTATTAGGAAAAGGATATTTAACATTGGTATAAATCGGGTAGTCGTGCCCCTGCATTTGCCAGTTAGACGGCACCGCAATCGCGGCATGCCCTGCCTGTTGCCAGTTAGCTGGAACTGCTTCGGGTTTGTCGTAGAGATTAAATTGCCACATGCCGTCGAGATCCAACCGCGAAGGACTGGGTCTATCCAACGCAGCGCTGGGCTCGTCGCGCCAACTAAACAGCGGACTATGGGCGGGCAGGCGATTAAACGAAGTGCTTTGCGGGCTCTCCCAGTCGCGACGAGACAATACATTCATAAGCTATCCACATAGGCGCTGTTTACTGCCTCGCACTCCAATTGAGTGGGGCCAAGACCGGTTAATTATAAGTCTCATACATCGACTGGCGCGACCACTGCCGGCAACATTATGGCGGCGAGCAGCAACACCAGACAGTCGCACAACAGTGAGCCGAATGTAGCGAAGCGTTGAAAATCACACGCGCTGGCGACTGGATAAAAGTCAGTAATTTGGCAAAGCCGCAGGTTTCTTTAAACACTGTGGCGGCTCGGCACAGGTTGACGTTAGAAATCCTAGCACAGGGTCATGAGCCTGCTATTTCTCGCGTTGCCGGGCGATGGTCTCGATACCCGCCATAACAAAGGTTAGAGCCTGATCGACAGTTTGCAGCGGAGTTTCCAGCTTACCGCTACGAGCCGCATAGTCAGCCGCTGCCTTCGAGGCCCCGGAGGACATAGACACCACTAAATTAGCCTGGGTTGGAGTCAGCTTATACGTAGTGGCGGTATTTTCGATCAAAAAACGCGCAATCGCCAGGCCATGCTGCTCTTTTCTCTCAGCGATGACACTGGCTATTTCCGGCTGACTTTCCAGCACCGCCAAAATTTTTCCGCTGGCGTGATCGACAAAGTTACTGTGAATAAACGCGCGTATGATACTTTCAAAATTTTGCGCATCCGCTACTGCATCATTTAAACGGCTGATGTAGGACTCGTAGCGCTGCTGTAACAGGGCCTGTAGCAACGCCTGACGACTGGAGAAATAATTGTAGATCAGCGGACTGGACACATCGGCGGATCGAGCCAAGGCCTCCATACTGAAATTCTGCAGTCCCTCACCCACAATAATTGTTTCCGCCGTGGCTAGCAGTTGCCGCTTGCGGACTTCAGGAGAGAGCCGTGTTCGGGTTTTAGGTGTCATAGGCAAAAGTATACGCATATTGACTCGAAAGTATAGATTGCCTCACTGCAACAGGTATTTTACCCCTACAATCACATCATGATTGCGCCCGTGGGAACAATGGCTAAGCACATCGATACAGCCTAATCCCACTTCACTATTTTTAAAATGCCGCTCTCACCCGCAGTCAATGCACACTAATAATTAGCAATGATCAAAAATTACAGTGCCCGAGCAAGAGCTAAAAAAGCTAACATTCTCTCACTACCGGCCTTGCAAGTGGCGACAAACTGAGCGTTGCCGCTACGATAAGAAGCGCTAATGGTAACCGCCCGTAAGCTAAATGAAAGCCTGCTAAGGAGAGCTTACTCAGCTGCGCCAATCAACTAGCAAGCATAGTGCCCGGGCTGCGCCCATCGAGGCAATAACAGGGTTTATACAGCGCCGGTAGATTAAGATAATATTGAGATTGATGTCGCTCGCTCAATCGTCCTTGGATTTTTTCACCGGGGTGCTGGCATTGGTGAGATTGGTCCAAAAATCCATATTTTGCTTCAGTGCCTTGCGCACAATCTTTGCGGGGTCAACCTCTGCCAGAGACTTCATACGTTTTCTGTGTGCCTCCTGCTGATTGATAAAGGTCATAAAGCTCTGTTCGATATAGCGGCTAACAATACTATTCATTGAGCCGGTGTAAAAACGGATAAGCTGCTCCATAACTCGATTGGTGAGAATCGGCTCGTGGCCCTCACCTTCCTGCTCGGAGATAATCTGCAACAGTACGCTACGGGTTAGGTCCTTGGCGCTCTTCGAGTCGACCACAGTAATCGATTCACCTTTGGCGATTTCCCGGCGAATTTCCTCGACCGTGACATAACAGCTATTTTCGATATCGTACAATCGGCGATTGGGGTACTTCTTGTATTGCTTCATTACATTGTCCGCTTATATTTTTTAGTCGGCATTTGGCCAACAAATTATATCAGAAACCACTTTTATTGCACTGCACAAAAATAAATATTGACAACTTTTCCTTTGCCCTTATAATCCCCGAAAATTCATCAATATGCTGCAGCGCACAATGAATGTGTGCTGCCGTACATTGAATATGTGGCCCCTCATTCAAGTTAGGCAACCCATCGATAACGGAGATACTCTGATGCAAAAGCTCGGCGCCCTCGACGGCAACTTCCTGTACACAGAAACTGAAAAAGTCCCAAACCACGTTTCTTCGGTACAGATTTTTGAGCTACCTTCCCAGCAAAATTTCGATCAGTATTTTTCATCACTGAAAGAATTCTACAGTGCCCGTATACACCTTATTCCCTATCTGACTCGGGTATTAAAGTTCGTACCGGGTAATGTCGATCACCCGGTTTGGGTGAACGCCCCGCAGTTCGATATCGATAATCATATCACTCATGTGGCGTTAGACGCACCGGGCAGCTTCGAACAATTGGAATTGAAGATTGCACAAATACACGCAGAACTGATGGACCGCAGTAAACCCCTGTGGAAACTGTTTGTTATTAGTGGACTTAAGAATGGCACAATCGCCTTCTACAACCAAGCCCATCATGCCTGTATCGATGGCGCCTCTGGTCAGGCGGCGACTATGATCATGATGGGAAGCACCGCCGAGATAGACCAGGTGGCACCAGCGCCGCTCGAGAGTAGCAGTGATGAGAGCATGGCAGAATTATTCCGTCTTAGTCTAGCTAACTTTTTTAATACCCAGGTCGAAGGCCCCAGTCGACTACTGGGTAATCTCGATGCCGCCGCCCGCTTCACCCGCCTGGCACTCGAACGCAGCACTGAGGTGGGCGTCGCCATGAGGCCGGCACCCAGGACCCGCTTTAACCGTATGGTTGATAAGAAGCGCACTTTTGCCGCCGGTGAAATGTCAGTTGTCAAACTCAAAGCGATGGGCAAGGTCATGAACTGCAAGCTCAACGACATCTTTATGGCGATTTGCGCTGGCGGCCTACGCCGCTACCTGGAACGCAGCAATGAGCTGCCCAACAGACAATTGAAGGCGGGCTGTCCGGTATCATTGCGCGAGCCCGGCTGCAGTAAGATGGACAACCAAGTCACCATGATGACCGTGGGACTGGCCACCGATATTCGCGACCCGCTGTTGCGATTGCAGGCTATTATCAACTCCTCCAAGATTGCCAAAGACATGGTCCAGGCGACACTGCCCAGTTACCGGCCCAATATCTCACTGTACGGTCTACCGGCCGGGATTACTGCCGCGGCGAAGATGGCTGAAACGCTTAAACTTGCCGAAGCCGCGCAGCCTTTTTGCAATGTAGTGATATCGAACGTACCAGGGCCCCGAGCAGCGCTTTATTCCAACGGTGCCCGCATGCTTACTCACTACCCGGTTTCTATTCCTATACACGGCCAGGGACTCAACATCACAGCAACCAGCTATATCGATCAGCTCTATTTCAGTATGAGTGCCTGCGCGCTGGCGCTACCCGATGCCACTGAGCTGCGGGATGATATTGCCACGGCCTACAATGAATTGATGAGCCTACTGCTGCCAAATTCGAACAAAATCGCGATTCTACAGCCTCAGACGGCCGCAATAGCATGCCAAGATGTACTCGAAGGCGATGCGCAAGTGCGTCCGGCGCAAGATTATAAAGAGGCATCATAAATAGATTAAAAATAACTTGTTTTTTGTGCAGTGCAATATATACTCACCTTAGATAATGACGCACTGCAACATTTCCAGTGTGGACAGATAACGGCAACACCGTAAAAACACCATTGTAAACGCAAGACAACTAAACTGGAGAACGCTATGAATATCATTCAAAAGCAAGCTGAACTGGGTCGCTCTTTGTTCCAAATCAATACCAACACTCTGCGCAGCTATGCTGAAATGCAGCGTGATAACCTGAGCAAGTACGTTGAATTGAACAGTAACTATGGCAAGCAATTGCCCGAAATCAAAAATGTTCAAGACTTTCTGGCACTGCAACGCGAATACGGTCAGTCAGTATGGAGCGGTGTCAAATCTTCTGTTGAATCACAGACTAGTTTGGTTAAAAGTGCTTTTGAAGAGACTAGTGTTGCCCTAAAATCAGCCTACACTACAGATACAGCCACCGCCAACGCACCGGTTGTCGAAACTGCTGAAGAAAAAGCTCCCGCCAAGAAAAGCAAAGCGGCTCAAGCTTAGTCAAATTTCATAGTGCGCCATGAGCCTTCTTGATCCATGGCACACTATGTATTATACCTCTATACTGCAGCTCCAATAACGGCCTCCCCAATGACTACCCCCCCGTTATAGACAGATTTCCTACGTTTGCTGAGGGTTAGTACTATCAACACTTTTTCTCTTTTAGAAGCGCCTCGTGCTCTGGCCGAGCTGCTCTCGATCCCCCATTGCATGCCACTACTTAACCTCGCACCTCGAGGCGACGGACACGGTGTCTTTGTCATTCCAGGGCTGGGAGCAGGAGATCGCTCTACTTTTATATTGCGACGTTTTCTCGACGCCAAGGGTTACACCACCAGTGGTTGGGGCATGGGTAAAAACCTGGGCATCACCCGCAGCGGCGGTGCCGATCAGTTGTTACAGCAGTTTTCAGCTTTTCAACAGCGAGTTGGTGGTAAGGTCAGTGTTATTGGCTGGAGTCTCGGCGGTGTTCACGCCCGTCGTATAGCGAGGTCTCAGAGCGAACATATACGGCAGGTGATATGCCTGGGCAGCCCGATTACTGGCTCGCCGACGGATACCGCCGAGTGGAACGCTCAAACCCGCGCTGGCGATACCGCCGACAGCCTGTCCTTCGAGCAAATGCAAAAATTTCAGTTTAAGCCCATCGACGCACCCTGTACGTCGATTTACAGTAAATCTGATGGTGTGGTGCCATGGAGAATGTCGCAGGAGAGCAATGCGGTGCAAAGTGACAATATCGAGGTAGTAGCCAGCCATATAGGCCTCGGTGTTAATCCCTCGGTGTTTTACATTGTCGCCAAACAGCTGTCCCAGGCTCAGGACCATTGGCAGCCCTTTGACAGCGACTATTGGCCCAATCGGCTGGCGCTAAAGGCGCTAAACCCCACCGCCGACCTATTTACCGCACTCATCCGCCAGCCACTTTAAGCACAGGCCTAGAATCAACAGCTGCTACGGGTTTGTTCGCAGGTATAAGGGTTGACTGAAGTTAACGGGTAAACCTGCTGAGCGACTCGGGGGATTTCACGATCAAAGCCCCCCCCGCAACACCTTCCCTCAGGCCTAAAGTACTTACTGCAGCATCATTCAAAGCGCCCGGGCAGATAAAAAGCCAACAGGGATGACTGCTTTGCGATAAACATGGACTGGGCCTACCTCGCGATGACCAATGAACTATTCACCCCAGCGTCCAACTTGATAAAGCCGAACCCAGGCCAGTAGCCTGCCTCGAAGAAGACTAGCAGGCAGATATCATGGCCTTAAGCAGCCGTTCTCTTCTTGTATATCCGCTTCACGTCATGATCAGAGTGGTGATCCAAGATCGCATCGAGTGTCCGGCCCACCTTGGAGCTTATGCGAATCTGTTCCAAATTGGCCCAGGTTGCGCGCTCACCCTCACTGGTTAAGTCACCGACCTCCTCTTCAGTTAAGTGTCCCAGTAATTTTTGTGGATCAACAAAAGCAAATGAGGGCGCAATATTCACGTCACCCGTGTAGTTTTGTGCGGCCACCGAGTAGAACATGTTCATCGCCTTACTGACCTCCGGCCAGGGACTTAGAAAACGTCGACTAAACTGCTCGCCACCGCGCAACATCTCCCGACCAGCATGGCGCCAAACCGCTTTGACGCCTTTTGGTGCGAGCCAGTATTCGTCGCTTTTTTGTATCATCAGCGCCAACGGGTTGGCCTGACTAACAATGTAGTGATTAACACCGTACAGCCGCGCTAACCGCTTAGCCGGCAGGTCGTCAGTGATTGCGCCGTCAACCCAACGTCGATTGGGCAGATAAGGCTGTGCTTCGCCATAGACATTTTTGGCCATTAACATGACCGACGGAAACACCCCGGGGACAGCGCAGGACGCCATTATAGCGGTGCGGATAAACACGTTGGGGGAGGTGGTGGCATTCATCAACCGCGAGGTCTGATGTTGCTCTACCGGAGCAATAGTAATATTAATCAAGCGCCCGGTCTTCTCATAGGCTTCCTGGAAGGTCATGTCGGGAATCATCTGCCGCAGCATTTCGTGAACATCATTGACATCGACCTGGGAGCGTTTCGAACCGGCTGAGACCTTGTCAATAATTTTTTGACCGCCCATCACCAAGCCCTGGGCCATCAGCTCTTCCAACTCCTCTTGGCTGTGAGTACCCAGCACCCCCGCCAACACCGAGCCGGCACTGGAACCGGAGATAACCGCCGGGATCAAATTATGCTCCAACAGTGTTTTAACCACGCCAGTGTGGAAATGACCCAGCGAGCCAGCGCCACTCAACATTAGCGCAGAACGGCCAAAACAATGGCTTGCCCGCTCGAAAAAATCGAGCTTTTCTTCAAAGGAAATTTCATTCTCAGGCAGCGAAGAAATATGCTGTAAGCAGGTGACTACCTCGTCGACATACTCCTCAATAAGCGCCTTAGTGCCAAACTTGGCTTTTTCATACAATACCGACTTACCCATACCGCCCATATTGCCGTGAATACCCTCGTTGAGAGCAAATAGCAGCCCCATATCGTCTCCGCTAGTGCGCAGCGCCTGTAATTCATTGAGACGAGTCTGTATATTCTCGTAATCATAACTTTTAGACTCGGTCTTTTGCTTCCATTGCGCGCTGCCGGATATCTCATCGTACTCGATAGCCAAGACCTTCCACTCTTCGTAATTTGTGGCATTGTTCATGGCTTGCTCGATATCGGTAAGCTCGACAGATAGAGATTGTGCCAACATGGTAGTTCCTATATCAGTAGTAAATAATAAAGCAATTATTTATGCGCTAGCGTGATTTGTTATTCTGTAATGCTACATACATAATTATTTAAATAACTATTGCGCACTGCACAACGACATTTACATCATAACAGCTTGAACGGTAATGTGAATACGTAATCTTGCCTACTTATTGTACGGTCTGGGCCGACTTTTAGTATCACTATCCTCCCCAGTCCCAACGAGAAATTGTTCGACGCTATGCTTAAATAACCCGCACAGGGCAGCTGTTACCCCCCTTGCAACACCCCAGTAGTCAACGAAACCGCTGCACGCAATAGACAGCGCCACCGCCGAGCAAAAATTTCCACGAACACGTTTACTCATAGGACAAACAGACCTAGCCAATTTGTCCTATAAGCGACCCTGTACCCCTATAAATACTGCCTCAGGTGCTCACCGCTTTCTTGCAACGCCCTTTTACGATCCGCCAACGACCCCTCGTAGTTACTGTCCTCGACTTCAATACAAAAAGCACCGTCGTAGCCGGCCTGTTTTAGCGCCTGTACATACTGGCCCCAGTCAATGTCCCCACGACCTGGGATTCTGGGATCATGGTAGTCCAGCGGGTTGGCTAGGGTACCCACGTCGTCCAACCGCTGCCGATCAATGCTGACATCCTTGGCATGGGTGTGGAAAAACTTAGGCATAAATTCGTCGATCGGTTTGAGATGATTCATCTGCATCCAGACCATGTGTGACGGATCGTAGTTTAATCCGAAATAGTCGCTATTGAATTCCGCAAACATACGCCGCCAGATTGCCGGACTATGGGCCAGATTTTTCCCCGCCGGCCATTCATCGTCGGTAAAAAACATGGCGCAATTTTCGATCGCGATCCTGACCTTTTTTGCCTCCGCGTATCGCAACAATGGCCCCCACACCCGTTTAAACGTAGGCCAGTTGTCGTCGACACTCTTTGTCCAGTCGTTGCCGATAAAAGTATTCACCAAATTAACGCCCAACAGCGCGGCGGCATCGATCATCGCCCGCAGGTGGGCGATACAGATGGCGGCTTCTTCCGGGTCCGGCGATAGTGGATTTGGATAATAACCCAAGGCACTGATTTCGACATTTTTTCGAGCAAATAGATCCAAGACTACAGCGGCATCAACGGGGCTAAAATCCACCACATCCAGATGGCTTACCCCGGCGTATTTACGTTCAGACTTACCCGGTGGCCAACACATAACCTCGATGCATTGGAACTGATTGGCGGCGGCAAAGTCGACTAACTCCGCCAGCGACAGCTCTTCTAATATAGCGCTTTGAATACCCAGTTTCATTTATCTATTAACCCCTATCTGATTGTCCCAGCCTGCTGTTTTGACAACAAGATGGCGGTGATTGCACTCACTGATATGCTTGTAAAGCCCATATTAACAGGTTATTGTCGCCAAAATAAATTGATCCGGGCCACATATCAATACTACCGAATAGCTGTCGGGGTGCCGCGGTTATCGGCAAAGGAAAATAATAATGAACGCCAAACACTATATCCAATTATCTACTATGATGTTTCTGCAGTTTTTTATCTGGGGCGCCTGGTTTGTCACACTTGGAACCTATTTAAGCGCCTCTGGGTTTAGTGGTGCGGAAATAGGATCCGCCTATTTAATGAATAATATCGGCGCTATTATTTCACCCTTTTTTATCGGCTTAATCGCCGACCGATTTTTTGCCGCCGAAAAAGTAATGGCGATCTTACACCTAGTTGGCGCGGCCGTGCTTTATTACGTCTCAGACCTGACTACTGCCAGCGCTATCATTACCGGCCTGTTAATCTACAATGCCTGTTATATGCCAACCCTAGCATTGGTTAACACCGTGTCCTTCAATCTGATGGAGAACCCGGCAACACAATTTCCGAAAGTGCGGGTATGGGGTACCGTCGGTTGGATTGTCGCGGGACTGGGCATTACCTTCGGTTTGTCCGGAGTTGCCAGCAATGTAGAAACCACCGCCATACCTATGAAAATGGCTGCTGCAGCTTCGCTACTAATGGGACTGTACTGTTTTTTCCTGCCCAATACCCCACCGCAAAAAAATTCCGACAAGGTGTCTTTGAGAGATATTTTGGGCCTGGATGCCTTGGCGCTGATGAAAGACCGATCTTTTGCCGTTTTCGCCCTTTGCTCTCTACTTATCTCGATTCCTCTGGCATTTTATTATGCCTTCGCCAACCTCTATCTCAATGAAATGGGCATGCAGGGTGCCGCCGCAACCATGACCCTGGGACAAGTGTCCGAGGCCTTGTTTATGGTATTAATGCCACTGTGCTTTCGCAAACTGGGGGTTAAATGGATGCTACTGGTAGGAATGTTGGCCTGGGTACTGCGCTACGCACTGTTTGCCACCGCCGATATGGACAGCATGGTGTGGATGCTGTACGCGGGTATTATTTTGCACGGGGTATGTTACGATTTTTTCTTTGTCACTGGCCAAATCTATGTCGATAAAAAAGCCGATATCAGTATTCGCGCCAGCGCCCAGGGTTTTATCTCCTTGCTAACCTACGGCGTCGGTCTCGCCATTGGCTCCAGTATTGCAGGCCTAGTAGTAGATCGATTTACCCAGGACGGGGAGAAAATGTGGATTTCCATCTGGATGACACCCTGTCTTTTTGCCCTAGTGGTAGCGATCTTATTTGCCCTAATATTTCGCGATAATGAACAACCGGCAGACGAGGGTCTCGCCGCTCAATAGCCGACAGCCTTTGCCAGTGCAGCACGGTCGCTCAAAAGAACAAGTAGTAGCCAAAGAGTAGTAATGTCGCACCTGTAGCACGGTGAAACACTTTTTGGCTTTTTATCGCCCGATCGAAAAAACCACTCAGAATACTCATCGACAGCCTCGGCTAACAGCTAAACAGTTGTGTATGGTAATGAATGTCAATTGAAATGGAATTAACGAGCGCTGTTCGGTCTATTGGCGGCAATAAAAGGCTCGACGTTCCGAAAATAAATAGACGTGCTGGCTTCGACCGGTTGCGGTAACTACCTGCAAAACACCCCACTAACAAGAACTCAGCTTGTACTGAGTATGGCCTTGATTTATTACGCTCATTATTCTCCCCATGTAGCACAACATCTGGCGGCTACGGAAAGACAAATATGGCTGCGCCGACAGCAAAAAATAGCCTCTACGTCCAACAGAAAAAAAGTGCGACCTACTAAATAGGTTAGCTAAGAACAGGCTCTGACGGTCGCTTATCCCTGTTGTGCCCTCTTAACCGCTGTGCTGTTGCCGACAGCTATTCATTACCAGGCAGTAGCAGTATTTCAATATTGCGAAATTGGGTAGGGTGACTCTCCGATTGGAGCGCGATAAAACCCTCACGTAAACTCAACTGCCCGCCCTGCAGCTGCAATAGTGGTTGAGCCTCCTTAGCGCCATCGTCGTATTGTGGCTTTTCGTAGACCATGACCTGTTCGCCATTGATAAAGTGCTCAACAACGTCGCCGCCTCTCACTACCAGCTCGACAGAAACCCATTGATCACCGTGAAAGGTTGGTGAGTCTGATTCGATACAGTGGCGCTTTTGTAGTTTGTTAGCGATGACAATATGAGTTCCCGGCGAACACATATTGGCGGTTGTTCGCTCGTGCTTGCCGTCGCCTCCCAGCAATTGTACTTCAATCGACACCGGAAATTCCTGATCTAACGACATCGACTGCGGGCTTTGACTGTGAATCATAATGCCATTATTGCGCCGTGCCCAGCCGGCACCGTCGTGAATCTGATCACCGATAAAGCGGTATTGCAAGCGCAGCCGATAATGCGAATAAGGGCTCTGGTAAAATAGATGTCCATAACGACTTTCGAAGTCCCTATAGCCGTCGTAAGAAACTGTCAACAAGCCCTGCTCCACCCGAAAGGTATCGGCATAGTTGTCGCCGAGCGCATGGTGGCGAATTTTGACCGTCCACCCTTGTAAGTTTTCACCGTTAAACAGACTGTGCCACTGGGCTTTATCATCAGCACAAGCGACCGCTGTGAACCAGGCCAAGCCTGCAGACAACAGCCACTTCACAGCGGTAGCCGCTGCTGCGGACCTCGCAGGTACCCTCTGCCTCGCACCAAATTGAGTTGTGTTGCTATTCATCACTGGTAACTCTCACCATATATACGGTATAAAAAATACAGCAGTTTGCTGTTACTACCACGCTTGCTATCGCGCCGCTAAAAAAATAACTTTTGCAAATAGTCGATACTATTGCTGGCACTAACAAGGGCGTCTTTTGGCGTATCGTGTTCAACATAATAGTGCTCGAATCCTGCCTGCTCGGCACGGGCGAATATACGCGCAAAATTGATGATACCCGCCCCCACGTCGGTAATCGCGCCATCTGTCCCCATATCTTTCACATGGCACTGTTTGAAGCGGCCAGGAAAGCGTTCAAAATAGGCCAAGGGGTCCTGCCCCGCCCGGTTAATCCAATACAGATCCATCGTCATCTTCATCAGATCGCCGTCGATTTGTTGTAGCATAAAATCGTAGGGCACTACGTCCTCCAGAGGGGCAAATTCAAAATGATGATTGTGATAGCCAAAATGCATACCGCGACTCTTAGCTGCCTCCCCGGCGCGGCTAAATAACTCCACATAGGATTTGTAATGGTCTAACGAGGCGCGTTCGCGCTCACTCAAATAGGCCAGTACCACATAGTCATGACCTATTTCCGCGGCACTATCCATGGTCTGCTCTAGAGAGTTTTTTATCTGTTCAAGATCAATATGAGTGGACGGTGAAACTAAACCCGCACCGGCCAACAGCGACTTCAACTGCGCCGGCTCGGTATTGTAATAGCCGGCAAATTCGACCTCTTTATAGCCCAACGCGGACAGCGCCGTTAGTGTCGCCGGTACGCTCTTGGCCATCAATTGGCGCACAGTGTAGAGCTGAATACCGATCGCTCCAAGCTTCTGTCCAGCGGCCAAAGCACCGCTGGAGTGAGCCAATGTGCCGGCGGCGGCCAGAGATGCCAGCTTGACAAAGTCTCTTCGTGATAAAGTTCTATTGTTCATACTCAACTCTCCGAGCTTAAATATTAGTTGTGCACAGCCGCACAGTAACATACACGCTGGCCACACTGTGGGCCTGACCCCACTTTTTCAATACCGACTCAGCAGGATAACTTCCCATGCGGCGGCAGCCATTTCTTAAACCGCTGCGGGAGGACCCACGCCGACGCCCCTCAACGAGCATTCGCTGCAACGAAGCTGTAACGCCTCTATCCCAGGGCTATGCTTACCCACTTCACCCGTTTTCCTCGATTCAGCCGGTGATTTATCGCGCCACCTACCACGCCTGTTACCCTGCATATATTGCAGCTCCATGTCGGTACTAGAAGAATAATCAACGGCACACCAATTATAGGAGTGAATGCCCTTCGACCTGACACAGGATTACAGGTAACAGTAGTGCCGGTAACAATGTTATTATTAGCTGCCGCCGCCGGTGAAACAGAGACGACAAGCCCGCAGAGCATGCCGTCTAAATTACAGTAACCCCGTGCCTATTTCACCACTTAATTGCACAGTTTTCGTCACTTGACGGCGGCGATTATCGCTGTGAGCCCCACGGTCGCAGCGGCAACTATCATCAACCCAATTAAAGATTAGAGACCGATGTCCAAATTAAGTAAAAACCTTACGTTCTGGGTACTAATTGCGGCCCTGTTAGGCTATTTTTCGGCACTGCTCTTCGGCGACTCCGCCTGGACCCGCATGGCGGCACCCCCGGCCCTCTACGAACTAATATTACTGTGTAAAACGGTATTTTTGGCGCTATTGAAGATGCTTGTCGCGCCCATTATATTCTTTTCCCTAATCGGCGGTTTGCTCGGTATTGGCGAGGCCAGTAGACTTAAAAGCTTGGGTGGAGTTACTGTTTTGTACTACACCTGCACCACCGCCATCGCCATCGCCATTGGCCTGGTGGTGGTATTCTATATTCACCCCTGGGTTGGCAATGTCGAACAAATCACCGTCGAGTCCGCAACCCAGGGCGCACACTACAACGCCCCAAAAACGCTGATCGATAGCAGCAGTGATTCTATCGTTAAAGTGTTTAGTAATATATTGTCCCTGGCCTTCAGCAATCCCTTCTCGGCACTGGCCAATTTAAATATTCTCGGCATCGCCTGTAATGCCTTTATTATCGGCTTGGCGCTACTGATAACAGCGCCCAAAGACAGCCCTCTTATTACCGGGGTGCAACATATCAACACCCTATTGCACAAAATTCTTTCCTGGGTGGTATTGATCACTCCTCTGGGTATCTTTGCGATTATCTTTGAAGTGACGCTTAAGAGCGGAGGCACCCTACTGAGCTCGCTGCTGTCCTTTTGTGCCGTAGTCGCCGCCGCCACCCTCCTTCACGGACTGGTTATATTGCCGCTCATCGCCCATGTTTTTGCCGGGGTCAACCCGGCAATGCTGTTTCGCAATATTGGCCGACCGCTGATGATTGCCTTTGCCACCTCTTCCAGCGCTGCGACACTACCGGTTAGTATGCAGGCGGCGGAAGACAACTTGGGGGTATCAAGAACGGTGAGCAGTTTTGTATTCCCCCTAGGCGCCACTATGAATATGGACGGAACCGCCCTATTTGAGGGAATTGCCGCTATCTTTTTAGCCTATTTATTCGGCATCGATCTGAGTACTACCGCCATCGTCGCGGTGTTTTTAATGGCCATGATTTCGTCAATCGGGGCGCCGGGTATTCCCTCGGGCTCAATGGCGGGTATGCAAATGGTGCTGCTGGCCGCCGGTATTCCACTGGAAGCTATTGGCATACTACTGGTCGTGGAACGGCCGCTAGATACCATTAGAACTGCGGTTAATGTCGAAGGCGATATAGTCGGCGCGCTGGTTGCACAAAAATATTTCGCTAGGCAATAAATTGTTATCCGGTTATTGCCAACTGAGCTCCACCAATAACCAATCGGAGCCCTGCAGCTGCCACTGCGCCGTCAGTTTGTAGACCTGGCCCCGTTCGGGCAGCTGGTTTTGTGCTCCCAGCAATACCGCGGTGGAGACACTGCTGGCGCGCCTTGGATCGCGTTCGTTGACGGTCACCTCGAGATTAGTCAATACCAATTCGATCGTCTTATAGCGCAGGAAATACCCCGCTAGCATAGCGCGGGCCCCCTTTTTATCGGTGCGTTGATCAATAGTGAAGGATTCCGACAAGTGAGAGGACACTGCCCGGCTGCTTTTGTCTTCCAGACCCTGCTCGATTTTATCAATAGTATCGCGAATGGCCTGTTCCGCCGGCGGACTGCCACAGCCTTGCTGCAGCAACAACAGCACGATCGATACGAGTAGACGAACCATAAACGATATTCCTTATTCGTTAACGGGCATTCTATGCCTTATAATCATCCCTACCGAAGCAATATACTCCGTTGCCGCCGATTCGCCTACACCTCTGCGGGGGCGACAGCTCTGACATGCCAGCACTATGACTGATGATTCACTTATTGTAGAGCAACATCTTGTTATTGATGAACACAATCAAGGCAATGCGGTGGATTGTTTACATTCGGTTTGCGGACTTTCAAAACAACAAATCAAATCAGCCATGGCCAAAGGAGCGCTGTGGCAGGATAGTGGCCTAGGTGTGCTGCGCCTGCGCCGAGCTAAAAAAATACTGGTTCCGGGGTCGCAGCTACACCTCTATTACGATCAGCGAATCCTGTCGAAGCAAATGCCGGCCCCCACCTGCATTGCCAACAACAGCGACTACAGTATCTGGTTCAAACCCTATGGAGTCTATTGTCAGGGCTCCAAGTGGGGAGACCACTGCACGATTAACCGCTGGATTGAACAGCACCTCGATCGTCCCGCATTTATCGTGCACCGCCTGGATCGGGCCACCACAGGCTTGATTATTATCGCTCACAGCAAGTTCGCCGCCGCGGCTTTTTCCCGCATTTTCCAAGATCGCCAGATTACCAAGCACTACCGCGCCATTGTCCAGGGCTACTTTAGCCCCGGCGGTGACAGTGTCACCCTGAACACCGCTATCGACGGCCGCAGCGCAATAAGCCACGCCCGCCCCATACATTTCGATCAGGGGAAAAATCGCTCGGAAATAGAAGTGCATATTGAGACCGGCAGGAAACATCAAATTCGCAAACACCTACTACAAGCGGGACACCCTATTGTCGGCGACCGCTTGTATGGACCCGGCGATGACTGGGAACAGAATCTGCAACTATGCTGCAGCTATCTAAGCTTCACTTGCCCCTTCGATAGCAGTGTTAAACACTACCGACTGGACGCTGACTTACTGCCCAGATTGTAGCTTAGCCCCCCGTTTCATCACCACGATAACCAGCACAATAGCGGGTATGCCCGCCAGCGCAGCAAAGGTAAAAAACTCACTGTAACCAAATCCATCGACCACCATACCGCTAAAACCGCTGATAAATTTTCCCGGCAGGGTCATCAGCGAGCTGAACAGCGCGTATTGGGTAGCCGTATAGGAACGACTGGTCAAGCTCGATAAGTAGGCAATAAAGGCAGTACTGGAAATACCACCACTGAGATTGTCAGCACTAATTACCAGCGCCAACCAGCTCAAATCGGTGCCACCTACCGCCGCCAATAAGGCGAACAATACATTGGTGGAGGCGACCAGCACCGCCCCCAGTAACAATGAGCGATAAATCCCCCATTTCACCACCAACACACCGCAGATTGCCGAGCCCAATACGGTCATGAAAAAGCCAAAGAATTTGGCGATAGTGGCGATCTCGGTCTTGCTGTAACCCATATCGAGGTAAAAGGGATTAGCCATAATCCCCATGATGATATCGCTCAACCGAAACACTGATATAAACAATAATATAACCAGCGCAAAGCGACCATTGCGCTTGAAAAACTCCAGAAACGGACACACTACAGAAATCAACAGCCACTGCCTCAGCTTTGTCTGCCCGGCGAAGTTACTGTTCTCGCCGAGTAACTCCAGCACCAAGTCTTGCTCCAGCTGCGCCGCAAAGCGATCTTGAAGGTGAGTGGGCTCCCGCAGTATGGCAATAGTGCAAATACCCACTAACATACAGCCGGCCATCGCCAGATAGCTCATCGACCAGCTGTAATCCTCGGCAATCAGCAAGGCACCGGCGCCGGCGACCAGCAGCGCTACGCGATAACCAAAGATATAGGCGGCGGACATCGCTCCCTGGTACTCGTCTACCGCTGCCTCAATGCGATAGGCATCGATAGCGACATCTTGAGTGGCAGAGCAGAATGCTACCACCACCGCCGCCACCGCCACCCATAACAATTGTGTGGCCGGATCGAGGTAGGCCATGACAACTAATGCTGCCGCAATGCCGAGTTGAGCCAATAAAATCCAACTTCGACGCTGCCCCAGCAGGGCCCCCAATAGCGGTAGCGGCAGTCGATCGACCACCGGCGCCCACAGTACCTTAATGGAATAGGTAATACCTACCCAGGCAAAAAAACCGATGGCACTGCGGGTCACACCGGCCTCAGTAAGCCAGGCAGAGAGCGTGGAAAAAACCAACAGAAAAGGTAGTCCCGCCGAGAACCCCAGAAAGATCATCGCCAATACTGGCTTTTTACTATAGATGCTGAGCGCTTCACCCCAGCTCATTGATCGTTGTTCTATCACCGCTGTGCTACCACAGCACAGCGGTGCTCTCTATTGGCGATCACAACTATTAGTCCCTGAAGTTATTAAATTGCAGCGGCTGATCCAATTGCTCACTTTTTAACAGGGCCATGACCTGCTGTAAATCATCGCGCTTTTTACCCGTTACCCGCACCTGATCTTCCTGAATCTGCGACTGTACTTTCATTTTTTTATCTTTGATGATCTTAATAATTTTTCGCGCCAACTCAGATTCCAAACCGTTTTGCATGGTGACTTGTTTTTTGACCTGCTTACCCACCGTTTCGACCTCGCCCTCGTTCATTGCCATCGGATCGATCGAGCACTTGATCAATGCACTGCGCAACAAATCTTCCATCTGGGTCAGCTGGAAGTCTGCCTCTGCGATCAATGTCACTGTCAGCTCGCTGCGTTCAAACTTGGCCTCCACACCCTTAAAATCGAAGCGAGTCTTGATAATTCGTCCGGCTTGATCGACCGCATTAGTGAACTGGTGCAAATCGACTTCGGATACGATATCAAACGATGGCATGGCTAACTCCTAGGCAGTGTGACGGTTATGATAATGATTATTCACCACCGCTAGATTATACTCGCATTCACAGCACAGGGAGTAGGGTTTACAGCCCTAATTAGACTAAGTATTACTAGCCGGTGAACGCGAGAGGAGCTTTATGGCAACTGCACACAGCATTACTACGGTCGATATTTTGCGCCACGGACGCACCGTCAACGATGATATTTTACGCGGTAGAACCGACACCGCTCTGCGCGCTGAAGGCTTTCAGCAGATGCTTGATCAGACCGACCGGCTACTCGCCGCTGGGCCGCCCCCCTGGCAGCATGTGCACAGCTCACCCCTGCAACGCTGCCGCCAATTTGCCACCCATATCAACACACAGCTCAATATCCCAATCACCCTTAACGACGGCTTTGTCGAAATGGATTACGGCGACTGGGACGGACAAACATTCAGCCATATCAGCGCCACCGACGGCGAGCTATTTACCAATGTATGGCGGGCACCGCAGCTGCACAGCCCCCCCAACGGCGAGCGCTTTCAGGATTTTTGCCAACGCACCGCTGCCGCCTGGCAGCAACTGCTAGATCAGCACCGAGGTCAACATATCCTACTGGTAAGCCACGGAGGCGTTATAAAATCGCTGCTGGCTGCTATTTTACAGGCACCGCTGGCCACTCATTCGCAAATTGAAGTTCCCTATGCCTGTATCAGCCGCATTCAGATTCACCACCTACCGGATAACGCGGATTGGCCACAACTGGTATTTCACAACCGATGACAACGGTGAGACCAGCACGAGAAGGGTTACATAGACAGCGTTTTTTACCAACATAGCCGACTAACGGAATACCTATGACAAGCACTTCAACAAACTGGTATATCTTAGGGGCCGGAGCAATCGGCTGCCTATGGGCCGGCTATTGGCGCCGCGGTGGCAGTGACGCAGTGTTAATCACCCGACAAAGCAGTCGGGACCAGGCAATAGCTCTGAATACCGGCACAGCTACCCAGCACTATGCCATTGACACCATCGGCATCGACGAGCTGCAACAATCGTCACTCACTATACGTTTTTTATTGGTCACCACCAAAGCCCAGCAAACCCTGCCCGCACTGGCGGCCATCCGCAGTCGTATTGCCGACGACTGCTGCCTAGTTATTCTGCAAAATGGTATGGCCTCGGTCAAAGAAGCCTTTCCTGAACATCGGGTTTACACCGCGATTACCGGTGACGGCGCCTACAGAACAGGACCGTTAGCAGTCACCCACGCGGGGCGGGGTATTACCTACATCGATTGTCCCGAGGCGTTGCTACAGCGGCTGCCAACAACCTTTTTATCGATTGAGCGCTGTGACAATATTGAGTCCAGGCAGTGGCGGAAGCTAGCCATCAACTGTTGCATCAACGGACTGACCGCTATTTACCACTGCCGCAACGGAGAACTGCCAGGCCTGGCCAGCAGCCAACTGCAACGGCTGTGCATAGAAGTTGCCGTCATTGTAACGGCTCTGGGCGAGGCGATGACGGCGGTGGTATTGGAGCAAAACGTCGCCGCCACACTCGCCACCACCGCTGCCAACTATTCATCGATGTATCAGGATATCGAAGCCCAGCGAGAAACGGAGGTCGCGATGCTCAACGGCGTACTTTGTCGGCACGCTGCGGCGCTGGCAATACCCTGCCCGGAAAATAGGCACATTTGCACAGAGGTTGCGCGGCTAGAACAAGAGGGCATACCTAAGCGAGGGGCATCAAACCCCCATATTGCCCAGTGATAGGATAACGTTGTTGATAATCGCAGCGAGCCTGGGGTGATCGCGCTCAAAACCTGCCATCAGCCGCTCTAGCTGTATGACTAGGCCATCATCGACTACGACAGCGTCGTTCATCCTAGATTCGATCGCTGCAATAACTTCACTCAGATGCTGTTTGTCCTGCTCTGAAGCTTCTACACTAGCAACAGCGGCACGCAGCTGCTCGAGATACTCTTTAAGTTGTTGTTGTTTCAAAATGATTCTCCCCGCATGGTTTATCAAAGCCAATAACAGTGATTATTGGTGCACTAAATAGTCACTATGACTTTGAAATTCGTTGTTCGCAGTAGACATTGCAGCCATTGCCCTCCATTATTTAGCAAGGCCACAGCTAGTCGGTGTCAGCTACGACTATTGCCTCCCCCTACAATCTCATTAATAACGTTTATAAGACAGCGGAATATCGTGAATAGCCTAGACCCCAGCCAGTACAGTAAAATTAGTGAAAAGCCTTTGCAACAGCAAATTGATGTGGTGGCGGAATTCCACGCGCACAAGATCGCCGCGGAACGCATTGCTATCCGTACCGGCGTCAATCTGGAACTGGTGCTCGAACTAACCCGTGGCGAGTCCCATCCGAAGCTGTTTAAACGACTGCTGGCGCTACACCGAAGAAAGCGCCGCGACAGGCAGTTAAGCCAATCCAAACGTACAAAAGGTATTGCGCAGGCATCATTGCAGGACGAGATCGAACAGGAATACCAGACGACGCTGGCAGAGTCTCAATTGCGCTCTAACTGAAGTGAATCGATTGTCGTACGGGAAATTGTCGCCGGGAAATAACCACAGCATACAATAGAATAGGCCTAGCAAAGGTCGAGACTAAAATTAGGCCCGAGCGGGGATCCCCGCCCGGGTATAAAACGTCTAGAGTCTTATTCTGCAGCGTCCGCTGGCGCGTCTTCAGCCGCTGGTGCTTCCTCTACTTCCGGCTCTGCTACAGGGGCCGCAACTTTAAGGGTGATTAAACCTTCGGCCAGTAAAATTTTGACTTTTTCTTCGCCATTGACCGGCTTTTTATTAGCATCCACTACGGCATAGCGATCGTCGCGACGCTTAGAGATAGTGTACTCGGAAGTTTTCTTAACCTGTGACATAGTATTTTCCTTTCTGTTTAAGAGTTGAACATGTGTTTGCTCTGCCCCATCGTCCCGTTACCGACAGCACCAGGAGTGCTGCATAGGAGCGCGACAAAGCGGCGCGCAATGAGACCACAGCGACGATGACAGTGCAAGTTCGAAGCAGCACTATGCGATCGCGCTTCCCTTGGCAGGCCCGCTAGGGCCAACTGGCAGAAACCCCCATAGTGGTAAATTCGTCTCCGATTGCCCTTAACATAGCGTTAGGCGCTATAATCAAAAACCATACATGGAATACCACAGGGAAACAGCAAACCATGCCAGGACTACTTACGCGACTTCGATCGCTGTTCCGAGGAGCCACTAACACCGCCACTCAACCAGCACCCAAGAAGAACAGAGTTAGCACCAAGATCGAAAGCCGCCCTACCCATGCAGTATCACAGCCCAGTACTTTCAGTATATTGACGGCTCAATACGGCTTCTACACTACGATTTTCGGTGACATTGACGATCAAAAACCGCTCTCGGTACCACAGAAATTAGTCCAGGGTATCGTCGAAAAATCCCTCGACAACAAACAACATCGGCTCAAGGCTATTCCGCGACTACCCTCCGTCATCCCTAAATTATTACAGAGTATCCGCAACCCCAATGCAGCCCTTAACGATTATGTAAAGATTATTAATAAGGATCCGGCTCTCAGTACATCGGTACTAAAACTGGCCAACAGCGTATATTTTAACCCCATTGCCAAACGCGTTAGCAGTATCGAAACCGCTGTGGTTAAACTGGGCGACGAGGGCCTGCGCTCGGTATTGTCGGCGGCGGTGATGCAGCCGGTAATTCAGCGCGGATCACACTACTACAGTGAATTTGGCCACAAGCTGTGGATGCACTCGCTGCATTGCGCTGTAGCCTGCGAGATCATTGCTGCGCAGCGTGGACTGGAACCTTTTAAAGGCTATTTATTGGGCCTGGTCCACGACATTGGTAAAATCACTATCTTCAGCGAACTCAGCTCGCAATTTGAAACCCACAGCGACGCCCAACAACCGGGTTATGCGGCCTTTGCACCGATGATGCAGTCGATGTCGGAATCACTCAGCTACACCGTAGCCAGGGATTGGGAGCTGCCAGATGAAATCTGTTCAGCACTAAAACAACAAATAAAACTGAAACTAGCATCCCCCCTAGACGACTATGCCAACCTCCTATTTCAGGCCAACCTGGCTTGCGAGATCTACGCCATCGCCATCTTCGATGATAGTGAACGCGATGCCGCCCAACAGGCCCTAGAAGATATGCTGCTACCAGCAGACCTGTTCAAGATACTCGATTCAGTCACGATGAAAATCTAAGTACTGGGGGCACTGCCACAGCCACCGAATCGAAGCGAAGTTATAGTCAATCGGCGAGTTTGGAAAACTCCCGATTTAGCTGATATTGTCGCGAGGTGACATAAGATTCCATCTGCTCTACCCGGTCGCGGGACGCCCGCAGTTTCTCTTGGGCGGTTTTTAACCGGGTACCGGCCCCCTCGCTGTAACGAAACATATGTTTAGGTCTAAATTCTCGGCGGTGCTCATCGTACTCCACCGACTCCTCTGCGTACTCCTCTCGTCGTGGCGCCATCAGATACCAGCCCACGCAGTAGCAAAATATCGCCAGACTACCGGTAAAAAATAGCCCCGCCACCGCAATTAGCCGCACCACCCAGTGGGCTACCTCGAAGTGGTCCGCCAGACCTGCACAGACGCCGGCTATTTTTTTATTATCGGTATTGCGATACAGATTCATATCCCAGCCCCGACGGCTGCGTCGTTTAATAGTGGCATTGCCCCTGCGTCCGCGGCGGTGAACACCACCACTAAAACGGCTTGCTCTATGCTTTCTAGTCATGTGCAGGACTCCTTCTCTGTCCGCGCTGGGCCGTCTCACCAGTACCGGAGCGCTCGCGCCAGTCGGCATGTTCCTGATCGAGTATCGACTCCAAGGTGGCTATCCGTTCGGTCATTTTGTCTAATTCTGCCAACAAATCCTCTAATTCTTCCCGGTCGCCCTGATCGAGACTGCGGGAGGATTTGCGCGAACTGCTGTAGTGCATGCCGATCCAAATCGGTGCCACTATTGTCAGAAACAAAATGGTGGGTACGAATAAAAACTCAAGCATCTTCATTTAACCGTCCTTTGACCATTGTTTAATCCCATCAAATGGGCCGTTGCCGGCGGCGTCACTAAGCGAATTACAGCGGCTTGTCAGCGTCATTTGTACTGCCATGAACTTCCGACTTCAAACGCGACAGCTCTTCGTTAATTCTCTCGTCTTCGGCCAGAGATTCTATTTGCGCCGCCAAATCGAGAGGGGCGTCCCGACCTAAATCCATCGCCTCTACCTGTCCCTCCAAGTTGTCCATACGGCGCTCAAATCGCTCAAATTTTGAGAAGGCCTCATCGACAACTTCCCGTTGCATTTGTCGTTTTACCTTAATTCTAGACTCTACCGTCTTGCTGCGCATCTGCATAGCTTTTCGCTTGGACTTGGCGTCGCTGAGTTTCTGCTGCAGCTGGGACACTTCGTTGTGCAGTTGCTCAATGTGCTCATCCAGCGCCAGTAACTCGGACTCTAATGCCGCAGCCTCCTCTCCAATCGCCTGCTTTTCGATCAGCGCGGCCTTGGCTAGATCTTCTCGGCCCTTGCTAATAGCCAGCTTGGCTTTTTCCTCCCACTGGCCCATATCTTCATGCAAACGCTGCACCCTGCGACTGGCGGTTTTTCTATCCGCCATAACCCGAGCCGAAGAGCTGCGCACTTCCACCAGGGTATCCTCCATCTCCTGAATAATCAGCCGGATCATTTTTTCAGGATCCTCGGCACTGTCCAGCATTGCGTTTAAGTTTGAATTGATAATATCCGTCATGCGCGAAAATATGCCCATGTTACTCTCCTCGTTTCGTATAAAAACTATCGTATGACTAACTACTAAGCTAGGACCACCGCCATAATGAGCCAGGGGGTAAACGTAGCACCGACCAACAACAGGGAGCGCACCCAGTCAGCAGTACTAGCCCAAGTTCCAGCTACACCGGTTGGTGGTTCAATGGGGTATTTCATAGGGACCTCCTCTGTTATTGGCACAGCGGCGTACGTAATTAACATCAGCTCGCCTACCAATAGCTATTACACTTACCATGCCAACATTCTATCCTGTTGTTTTTAAAGTAGTTATTAGGAATAGCCGGAAACACCTACAAAGTAAATAGTCATATTCACCACTTCATAAGCTACACTAGCTAATAATTTCGCCTTATTGACGACAACGATATGATAAATAGACCTCAGCAAGAAATTATTGGCAGCTCCAGCGCCCTAGCCAAATCACTGGAGCACCTGTCGCTACTGGCTCCTATTAATCGGCCAGTACTCATCATCGGCGAGCGTGGTACCGGTAAAGAGCTAGCAGCAGAACGGCTACACTACCTATCTGAGCGTTGGGACCAGCCGCTACTCAAAGTTAACTGTGCCGCCATTAGCAACGAGCTGATGGAGTCGGAATTATTTGGCCATGAACCCGGTGCTTTTACCGGCGCCACACGCACCCACCAAGGGCGTTTTGAGCGCGCAGAAGGCGGCACCTTGTTACTGGACGAACTAGGCACCATGTCACTTCGATTACAGGAAAAGTTATTGCGACTAATTGAGTACGGCGAATTCGAGCGCCTCGGCGGCCAACAGACGCTGAATGTCGATGTACGCATCGTCGCGGCCACCAACCTCGACCTGGTCGATCGGGCCCAGCGAGGACTGTTTCGAGAAGATCTGCTCGATCGATTGAGTTTCGACGTGGTTCACCTGCCACCACTGCGCTTTCGAGCAGAGGATATAGAACCACTGGCCCAACATTTTGCCCTGAAAATTTGTCGCGAAATCAATTGGGACTACTTTGCCGGCTTTAGTAAACGGGCACTGCAGCAGCTTCAACAGCACAGCTGGCCCGGTAATATTAGAGAGTTGAAAAATGTTGTTGAACGGTCGGTTTACCGCTGGTCGAACCCCAAGACCAAAGTCGACAGCATTATCCTAGACCCCTTTGACTCGCCCTACCGGACGCCACCACCAGCCCCCCTGCCGGACCCCAGCCCAGCGAGCAATAATCGATTAAGTGCCGTAGAACCGGCACAGCAACAGCTGCCCTTTGCCGAACAGACCGCGGAATTTGAGACTCAGCTGCTGCGCAGAGCGCTGGCAAAAAACCATTCCCACCAGGGATTAACTGCAACAGCCCTGGGGCTTAGCTATCACCAACTTAGAGGTTTACTTCGAAAACACGATCTGATCGGGGGCGACAGAGAACAGGACTGACCTGAAGCTAGCTTGCAGATTACCGGGTAAGGGCCACTTACAATCTAGCACAATGGCATCAAAACCGCAGACCTCGGCAATCCGACGCAGTGAAGAAATTGACCCACGTCTTGTGAACGCAGTAAATACCGCCATGAAACACCCTACCGCGGGATCTGTAGTGGCACTTTGCACCGGCCTAGAACCAGTACCCCAGCGCGTCAAGTATTCACCGCCGGGCTGCGAATAACCGCTAACAGCCAAGGCAGCTCGCTAGTGCGAGCATCGTTACCGCTGCGAACCGGGTAAGGTAATTATAAATCGAGCAAGCTTTCGGTGAGATCGGCTACCATCGACTGGGCAAGCCCTTCAATAGTTTGCTTGTCTGACCAAAATCGCGAGCTGACCACGTCAGTCTCACTCATCGCCCACAATACCTTGCCACTGTGCACATCGATAAATCGTGCACTGATGGCTACCGAGGGCTTGCCAAACAGGTCGGCGCCGCTGTTGCCGTAGCGGTGCACCGAACCCAATAACACACGGTCAGCTTTGAGCTCTGCCCCTACCGACTGCGCTGAGAAACTGTCAGACATGTTTTCCGCTGTCACCTTATGGCTGCTGAGCCAAGCTCTAATTGAACCCTCTTCGACCAAATCGATGGATTCTTCCCCGCTCAGCTCACTATAAAACAAGGTCGATACGACGACACCGGCAGTGCGCCGCGGAGTCAGGTTCTCAAAGGGAACCACTGCCACTCGCAATACCGGCACGACCTCTTTATCTTGGAAAAAACTATAGGACTTCTCACCGATTGCATCCATGGTTGCACAGGCCGACATCAGTACCAGCATCGCGCCGAGAACAGCGGCATTTTTTGCCCGATTGAAACACATAAGCTATCTTCGCCTTTATTGAAATTCAAACAATGTAGAACTCGCACAATGCAGCGCCGCAACAACTGATCCGTTGAAAGCGCGCGGCCAAATACGTTCTACCACAGGGCCGCCATTCTACCCACATCAAGCACCAATGGATACCGGTTTGGGAGCCAACAGTACAGCGCACCACCACAACGGTTACCACTCGCCGCACTATACCGCCGCGGGTGCTAGCCAAAACTGTCGCCAGCAAACACCGATGTGCACAACTCGGACAATAACCATGGTAACACCGGGTAGTAAAATGGCGGCTAAAATTCGGCCGTCGATACGCTATAGGCATAACCGCCAGCCAGCCAATAGGACAACAATAAGAAATTACATTTAAAACAATTAGTTAAGCCCTATTTTCGCAATCTTCATACGTTAATATAGGGCCGAAAAAACGACCTTCATTTAGCGATTGGCAAATAATACGCATGCATACATTGCCCGCTTCCTACCGGCCACCGACACAGCATCAGCCGACTCTCATCATAGCTGTGGCTCTCCTCTCGCTGCTAGTTTTGAAGCCCCGGAGGAACCCATGCACAGCCCCTGCCACCGGAGAAAAGCGCGACACCTCAAGCCTTTATCGATGTCACATCAGGGTTATTAATAGCGGAGGCTTACCGAAACGGTATTTTGTGATCTCCAGGAAAGAGAACACTACAGAGCGAGTTAACTGAAACTATAAGTCAAAAAATATTGTAAGATGACTGGGCAACAAGTGTAAATACCTGAGCGAGTACACTACACGTAACTACTCACTCAACTATACGAGGCGTCAAGGCGACAACGGTCTGACTAGGCACCTCCGCAGATTCTAGCCCTGCGGAAAATCTCGACAACAGCTGCGCAAGCTCGATTTTTTGCAAAGGCTTGCTGATAAAGTCGTTCATACCCGATTGTGTTGCCCGGCGCTGATACTCCGGTAAAACATGCGCTGTTAAAGCGACAATGTAATTTGCTTTGAGATTTTTCTGGCCCTCCGCCTCGCGCACTTTCTGGGTAACCTCGAATCCGTCCATTACCGGCATTTCGCAATCCATAAAAACCAAATCATAGTCCTTATGCCCCCACGACAGGAGGTCCAGCGCCCGCTGACTGTCTGTTGTAACCTCACTGGCAACACCCAAATTGGCGAGCATACCCTTTGCCACCATGCAGTTAACAAGATTGTCGTCAACGATAAGTGCAGTAAGGGCAAAGCTACTTCTGGCTGCCGTCGATTCTACATTGCTGCGGCCACCCGCACTGTACCCAAAGCGTTGAGCCACCTTTTCTTTCAAATAGTGCGGAATAATAGGCTTAACAAAGTGGCCGGATATATCGTCACCCACCACCGCGCTATTGTCTCGATTCATCGCACTTAGGGTGAGAAATGGAATACCATGTGCATTGAGTAACTCAATCAACGGAGCAACACTGTCGCTGTTATGGCTTCCGGGCAAATCCAGGTCAATAATCGCCAAATCAACGTCATAACCCACCTCACCAAGCTTCACCAAAGCAGCTGCCAAGGTATTCGCCGATTGCATTTGCAGGCGCCAATTCCGACCCAGCCGCAGCAAATAGCTGCTGAGCACCGAATCTGCCTCGATTAACAAGATTCGCTTATGGTAGATAAGCTGATTGATTCTCTCTTCGTCTTTCGGGCCCGGACTGTATTTATCCTGCTGCAAGCTAACCGTAAACCAAAACTTGGTGCCCTTGCCAAGCTCACTATCCACACCTATTTCACCACCCATCAGATGGATCAACTGCCGACTTATTGCCAACCCCAACCCGGTTCCGCCGTAGCTGCGATCGACAGTGTCATGGACCTGACTGAAACTTTGAAACAGCTTTTTGCAATTGTCCTCAGATATACCTATACCTGTGTCTTGAATTTCAAACAACAACACATCTGTATTTTCAAGACTACGTTTGTGCGATATATCGATACTAATCCTACCTGCGTCGGTAAACTTAAAAGCATTACCAACCAGGTTAATCACAATCTGCATCAACCGATTGTAATCGCCGAGCATATGACAGCCCACCTCAGCGTGAATCATTCCCTGTAATTGAATGGATTTACTATGACTTTCAGCAGCAAAAACTTGCAGGCAATTACCTAACAAAAGATTGAGGTCGAGAGGCTGATTTTCGATATTGAGCTTGCCGGCCTCCATCTTCGAATAATCGAGTATGTCATTGATAATATGCAGTAGAGATTCACCGGAGTGCCTAGCAACCGACAGATATTCTTTCTGCTGGCTAGACAAGCCCGTCTCAGATAACAGCTCAATCATACCGAGAACGCCGTTCATAGGCGTGCGTATTTCGTGACTCATAGACGCCAAAAAATCACTCTTTGTCTTGGCCGCTAGCCGGGCAGACTGCTCATTTTTTAGAGCTATATTTTTCTCTTGCGCCTCTTCCGCCAGCGCCTGCTCACTATTAATGCGTGCCTCTATGCCGCTTAGCAACTGCGTTCTCATGCGATTTATCGCATCGACCAACAGGTCTAACTCGTCGGTTTTCTGGTTTTTACCGACCCTCTCCAAAGACAGCTTTTCTCTGAGACTATCAACTGACAACATCCGGGTGAAATGAGTAACACTTTGGATATGCCGGGTTAATATTACGTTCACCAACCAAACAATAAAAAACGAAACAAACAGTGTTTTAACAAACTGACTGAGAATAATATAACCCGCACTACTCCAAAGCGACTCGTAGGCCCCCTTAGTAGTTGCAGTGATACTCAGCGTACCGACAACCTGAGAGGGAATATTCTCGTCTTCGTAATAGATGTCATAGTCGCGGCTTATCATCTGGCCACTTTCCGAGACAACCGACAGCGGTATCGTAATCACTTCGTCGGGTTGATTTTTATCACCGATTACCAGCCTGACCTGCTTCACACCGGAAACCGTCATAAGCCCTTTCAATTGCGTAGCTAGCTGTGTTTTGTTGTACTCCCAAATGGCGCGAGCCAGCGAGGGCACAATGGTGGCGTGAATATTTTCAAGACCGACTTCAATCTTCTCCAAATCGTGATCGAGATTGTATTTTAGCAACCCCGCAACTGAGATCCCGGTTATGATAGTGCTAACGAACAAGATAGAGGCCAATAACTTATAAGCGATCGATTGCCGAAGGGGAACCTTACCCTCCGCGCTGAGATTTTCCTGTTGCTGATGGTCGGTCATAGTTACTAATTTCTTGATGACGATAAAATCTGCGGTCACTCTTACTAGTCGGCACTGAGTGTTATGCAATTATGCATAGCCAATTGATATACGATAATTGGCGCAATATCTGACCAGATTATAGTCCAAAAAATGGCATTTGGGTAAAAACCAAGCGGGTAAAGATACCGCCCGACTAGCATGTGAATAGAGACCAGTGCACTCAAACTCGAGAGAGAATGGTCTATATCTTGCCCCAATTCCGACTGGCACTGAGAAATCCTATCATACCGCCAGCAAACACACTGGATCACCCCGCAAGGCCATTAATATTCATTCTAAATGACCCTCACAGCGAGGCGAGCACGCCGCTAACCTAACACCTATATTTATGTAAACGGCTATTCTCGACACCTGTAATCACCCGCAACTAGACCTCCACCTCCGATTTACTGCATTCATATGACAAGAGCACTCGTTGAAGTCCTGCCGACCTAA
>Ga0105355_10000050_pt1 | contig 92862 bp, 84 predicted proteins | sample GOMGulsemesocosm_2_FD_83508 | JGI IMG/M metagenome (GOLD analysis project Ga0105355, IMG submission 83508) | Methane-oxidizing microbial communities from mesocosms in the Gulf of Mexico - GOM9C Gulf of Mexico | ecosystem: Environmental > Aquatic > Marine > Cold seeps | place: Gulf of Mexico...
ACATTGAAACAGATGGTGCCGACACCAAGAGTCGAACTCGGGACCTACTGATTACAAGTCAGTTGCTCTACCAACTGAGCTATGTCGGCGTTCCGTTTCAGTGGTGCGTATATTAGGGATTTGGTTTGCTCAATGCAATCCTTTTTTTCAAAAAAAAGCGTTTTTTTTGAAAAAAAGGATTCAAGCGCTCATTTTCGAATCAATTAGCCGAATTTACGTACAAGGAAAGCCCTTCTAACACCAAATGCGGTCGATAAGTTCCTAATTTTATTATCTCAGGGGGCAAATGATTGGTGCCTCCTCCCGTTAGATAGAGTATCGGCTCGACACCACCAAACTGAGCCTTGGCTTTTTGCACCGCATAGAGCACCGTGCCAGCCAAAGCCGCACGGCAACCATTTTGCACGCAAGCATTGGTATAAGTACCAAATTCGAGTTCATCGCCATGATGACCACCGCTGCGCACGAGTGCGGTGTGTTCAGTTAGCGCGAGATTCATTAGCCTAAAGCCTGGATTAATCCATCCACCAAGGTGTTTTCCACTGCCATCAACCAAGTCGACAGTCATCGCTGTACCTATATCGATTACGACCACTGGCGCCTGTGCATCTTTATACGCGGCCAAATAAGCTAACCAACGGTCCACCCCAAGCTTTTTCGGTGCATCGTAACTATTAGTTACCCCAAAGGCGTGGTTTGGGCTAGAAACCTGTTGATAGCGCACCTTGAGTTTACGCGATAAGACTTTAACATGATGATAGTTTTGCTCCGACCCGACGTTGGCATAAATGATCTGGTCGACATCACCAATTTTTCTTATATTTGGTCGATGACAAAACTCTTTGACTAGGTGACTACCTAAATAGTGCATGCCCGTTATGCCTCCCATGGCGTCGAGATGCAGTTGTGATGCCTTAAGTTTGCTGTTACCTATTTCGATCAACAGTTTGATTGATGTGCTCATTTAATATTATCGCCTTGCTGTGGTTGGCTCGCTTTACGTAGCGATATTTCCCCACCAAAAAATGTTTGTAGTTCATTGTCTATCATCAACACGATGCCACCCTGACCATCAACACCTCTTGCAATACCAGAGATGCGCCGCTGCCCCATAATGAGTTCAACGGGCAAATTAACGAAACAGTCAAAGGCGTTCCATCGCTCCACCATCGATTTAAAACCTAACAACTCAAAGTCATCGAGCACCCGCCATAGCTGTTTTAAAATAGTGGCTGCGATAATATTGCGATCCAAAGCAATACCCGCATTGGCTAAGTCGGTATAAGGCTGGTCTATCAATGTACTGACCTGACTAGGCAACACAATATTAAGGCCAACTCCAATCACAATATCACAACTATCACTGGCCTGACTTTCCAACTCAATTAAGATACCAGCCAGCTTCTTGCCTCGATAATAGACATCGTTAGGCCATTTTAATCCAAGCTCGGTGACACCTAATTCGGCTAACGCTTCACACAAGGCAATACCTACCGCCAAACTCAGTCCCATTGTTGCACTAATACCTTGTTCAAACCGCCAGTGGGTGGAGAAATAAAGACTGGATCCAAGCGGTGACACCCATTGCCGGCCACGCCGGCCACGCCCTGCCGTCTGCGCTTCAGCAAAAACGGTAAAGCCCGGTGCTTGCTCAGCCAATTCATTGCGCTGAATTTTTTGCTTAATCACCTCATTAGTCGAGCCAACCACTGTTTGCACCGACACCTTGGCTTTGTCTTGCTGTGGCAGCGTGGCGACAATTTGTTGCTGATTAAGCAGCGCTGTCGCGTTAGCGAGCTTATAGCCCTTGCCTGTAACCGAATATATGTCCAAGCCCAATGCTTGTAGCGCATCGATATGTTTACCGATAGCGGCGCGGCTAACACCTAATTGCTGGCCCAGTTGTTGGCCTGAGCAGAACTCACCGCTAGCGAGTTGCTCGAGGATCTGTTGAGTGATTTGATTAAACATCGCTTATACCTTGTCTATGTCGCTATAACCTGTCGCGTCGATAAAGTTTACCTCAGGCTCAAGATTGACACCGAAATTCTGCCATACCTGCGCTCGAACATATTTTGCCAGTCTTATCACATCTGTTGGGCTCGCACTGCCTTGATTGACCAGCACTAGCGCTTGGCGTTCATGCACTGCTGCACCGCCAATACAATAGCCTTTGAGACCCAGCTGATCGATAAGCCAGCCGGCTGCAAGTTTAGTCTCAACCCCCGCAGCATATTGTGGCATGGCCGGGTATTTATCTTTGAGGATCTTAGCGCGCTGTGCATCGATAATAGGATTCTTGAAGAAGCTACCGACATTAGGGATTGATGCTGGATCTGGTAATTTATGTTGGCGCACGCCCATCACCTTTTGTGCAACCTCTAATGAGCTGGGCATAATATCAAGATCAGCAGACCATGTTTTCAATTCACCGTAGGCCAACATTGGTTGCCATGCTTTGGGCAATTTTAGTCGCACACCAGTAATAAAATAATGTCGCTGTGATTTGAACAAACTTTCGCGGTAAGCAAATTGGCATTGCTCGGCGTTAAAAGTTCTTGCCATGCAGGTGCGTAAATCAATGGCCTGAACGTGCTGACACAAATCAGCAAACTCAACACCATAAGCACCAATGTTTTGCACCGGTGCGGCACCCACGGTGCCAGGAATTAACGCTAAATTCTCAAGACCAGCAATGCCTTGCTCGGCACAACTCATCACTAAATCGTGCCAGTTTTCGCCAGCGGCGACCTCAAGATAATAATTATCTTGATCTTCGGTAATGCTAATGCCGGTTAATCGATTGTGTAGTATCAATCCGGCGTAATCTTGGGTAAATAGCATATTGGAGCCACCACCGAGCACCAGCACAGGTTCATCGGTCGGCAGCAGACTCAAGAGCTGCTCAATACTGCTGATCGTTACCAATTCACTTGCATTGATAGCAAGTTTAAAAGTATTTAGTTGGTTTAATGGTTGGCGTGGCATGGCGCTGTCTTCACGATTAAATTAAGCCGCAGTGTAAATTAAAATTAAGCGCTTGAACAGAATTGCCATTGAATAGCATCGGTGAAGTAGTGAGGTAATATCATCCCCGTATGTGATATCACGAGAATGATATTAAACATTAACGCCTAAGCGATGTCTTTAATAATACTAAATAAATCTGACTGCAATGCAGCGGCAGTTACTTCGCGCCCCGCACCAGGACCACGAATAATTAATGGATTATCCTGGTACCATTGACTCTGGATCAGAAATACATTGTCAGAAGGCGTCAACGACGCAAACGGATGATCGCTCGTCAATGATTGCAGACCGACTTGAGCCTGGATCTTGCCGTGCTCATCCACCATTAAACTCGCCACATAACGAATAACTTCATCGCGTTGCTGCGCCTGGCAATAGAGGTCGGAAATAACAGGGTCTAATTCATTGGCGCGCGTTAAAAACTCGGCTAACGGTATCTCGCTTAATGATTGCGGCACCATAGAGCTCAACGCGATGTCTTCAAGGGCTAATTCGTGACCCGCTTCGCGAGCCAAAATAAGCAGCTTACGCTGTTTGTCCTTACCCGATAAGTCATCCCGCGGATCGGGCTCCGTAATACCTAACGACAAGGCCCGCAATAACAATTGAGAAAAGGGTTCGCTGTTATCGTAATACTCAAACAACCAACTTAAAGTGCCAGAAAATACACCGCTAATCGCGGTAATTCTATCACCACTGCGGCGTAAGTCATTGATACAATGCTGCACTGGCAAGCCTGCCCCCACACTAGCGTTATACAACCAATGGCAATTATTGCTCTTCGCCGCTGCCTTAATCTGGTGATAAGAGTAATTAGGACCAGAACCAGCAAGCTTGTTGGCGCTGATTAAATGATAACCCTGATTTAACAACGAGCAATATAAGTCGCTCACCCCTTGGTCGGCAGAAACATCTAATACCACCAACTCATCAAACGGATGATGCTCTAACGTTTTAAGTAACAAGTCAGCATCACAGGGTTGGCTACCTTGCTGATAGCGGGACTGCCACTGGTCGGGCACAATGCCAGAAAAATCAAACAGTGCGCTGGTTGAACGCACTATTGCAACTAACGATAAATCAATATTAAAACGTGTTTGCAATACCAACTGCTGTTGCGCAAATAAATCCAACCAGCACTGGCCAATATTGCCAGCGCCAATCAATACCACGCCGATTCTCTTGGCGGGCGTATATATTTTTTGGTGCAGCAAGTAGGCCAGAATATTGACTCGTTTAGCCGGCACTATCACGCTTAAACTTAGCCCATTATCAGAAAGAACCACCGGCAGAGAAGATTCTTTAGCCAGCAGTTTATTGAACAATTTACGGTACCAAGAAGCGCCAGCATCGAGCAATGAGATGAGGCCAACTTGCGACTGGCGCGCCCATTTTAGCTGGGTGTTTTTGGCTAACCAAGCATCAAAACTTGCGATCACTTCATTGGCCATCACCAATATCAGTTGACTGTCATGCTTAGTGGTCACCAAGGGAAAAAAACCATGCTCAGCCAATGATGCGGCCAGCTGTGCACTCAATGCATTATCTGGTAAGCGGTATAGCTCGACATTGTCCAAGCCATTAACAATACAATCACCAACATGGCCCAAACGCTTTCCTATCTCAGTAAAAGTCGCCTCAGGGGTAAAGCTGCTGCGAACACGCAATGCAATCTTATCTTTAACCAGCGGCTGCAACGTGCGGCGATGCAATACTGGATTACCTAATCTGGCAAGCTCTTCCGCCTCTGCTAGGCTCAGTTGTTCGATTAATGCCGCTTCTTTAATAAGATTAGGATCAGCACTATAAACACCGGCGACATCGGTCCATATATTAACTTCGCCAGCGCCTGCTAGCTTCGCGATAAGCGTAGCGCTATAATCACTGCCGTTACGGCCTAGCAATAGCGTTTCACGGTGCTTATTAGCGCACACAAAACCGGTGAAAACACGCTGCTTATCTCCATGTTCTCGACTAATATTGCTTAAGTGTCGTTGTGACAACACCTCATCAACAATGGGGTTAACCAAACCATCGGCGATTAAAAAATCTCGAGCATCGATAGCAACACTATCTCGACCAAGCTGCGCTAGCAGAGCAGATAATAAACGTGCTGACCACACCTCGCCACAACCGACAATATTATTTTGCGTATAGTTATCTGAGTTCTCTGTATCGAGCCAGGTGTTTAATCGCTCAAAATCTGCCGATAATAATGACAGCAATGGCTCTGGCAACTCGATCAGTTGAGTAATGAGTTGGCGTTGAAAATCCTGCAATTGCAGCAGTAAAGGTAACCAATTACTACCTTGCGCCGACAACTGAGCCAACTTAAGCAAATTATTCGTGGTTTTCCCCGCAGCAGAGACAACCACTAAGTCATGTTGATGACTATAATTCACCAATAAATTGGCAACGCGCAGATAACACGGTGAATCCGCTAGACTGCTGCCACCGAACTTATGCAAGGCAACTTTTTTCACTACTACACTCATTTCATCATTACTCTTTTACGCTGTGCCGACTATAAGGCGGACAATACGGTGTCTAAACTTTGCGATAAGTCATCGATTAAATCTTCGACCGACTCTAACCCCACCGACAACCGTATTAAGTTATTGCTGATACCGGCGGTGATTCTGGCACTTTCTTCCATACCGGCATGAGTCATCGTTGCTGGGTGAGCAATTAGGCTCTCTACACCACCTAAGCTTTCGGCGAGACAGAATAAAGAAATCTCTTCAAGAAAATCTTGGCAATGCTCAATATCGCCTGCTAATTCAAAACTTAACATACCACCAAAACCGGCCTGTTGAGTTTGCGCTAGTTGATGCTGAGGATGACTCGCCAGGCCAGGATAATACACCTTGGTGACCGCTGGGTGCTGGTCTAGGTACTGCGCAATGATGCCAGCACTTTGCTGATGCTGCTTTAAGCGCACCGGTAATGTTTTAAGGCCGCGCAACGCCATATAGCTATCGAACGCCGACCCCGTCACACCGATGCAATTGGCCCACCAATCTAGATCGATGCCAAGCTGCTGATCTTTTGTGATAATGGCGCCCGCGACAACATCACTATGACCATTAATGTATTTAGTGCAAGAATGCACCACAATATCGGCCCCTAACGTTAACGGCTGCTGTAGAATCGGCGTTAAGAAGGTATTATCGACCACGACTAAGGCATCGACCACCTTAGCCTTGGTCGCAATGGCCTTAATATCCACCAGCCGTAACAAAGGGTTACTTGGTGTTTCAATCCAGACCATTTTAGGCTTGAGTGCAATCGCTTGCTCCAAAGCCAGTGAATCGTTTTGATCAACCACCACCAAGTTGAATAAACCACGGCGCGCCAAATGATCAAACATCCGATAACTACCACCATAACAATCATGCGGAATGACTAAGGTATCAGATGGATTTAGCAATTGAATAACGGTGGTGATGGCCGACAGCCCCGTGCTGGTCATAACACCATAGCTGCCCGACTCAAGATCGGCTAGCGTTTGTGCTAACAAGCTACGCGTTGGGTTACCGCGACGAGCATAATCATACTCACGAGGCTGATCATAGCCTTCAAAAGTATAGTTACTCGAAAGATAGATAGGTGCTACTACGGCACCGTGTTGTGTGTCAGTGTCAATACCACCGCGCACCGCAATGGTGTCAGCTCCAAATTTGTTCATAAATCCTCCAGCAAATGCTTGACATAAAATTCAGCTAGGATATAAAGATGTCTAGATGGCTAATTTAATCAATAGTCTTATGGACGTCAAGATGTTTAGACGTCTATTTGAAAAATAGTTGATGATAAAACCCTAAGAAATTTGACTGTGTTGAGTTAGCCGTTAGAATCTGCATACTTTTAGAAAAATAGATTGCCACTAATAATGGTACGATGATGACATAGTCGCGACGAGTTATCCTATATTTTCACAATCTTTAATGCAAAAATTTAAGGTGTTTTCATGACAGTCTGGAAAGGCGAATATATCAGTCCCTACGCCGAACATGGTAAGAAGAACGAGCTGGTTAAAAAGGTCACGGTATCGGTACCATTAAAACTTCTCAAAATATTAACCGATGAACGCACCCGCCGTCAGGTTAATAACCTACGTCATGCCACCAACAGTGAATTGTTATGCGAAGCATTTCTCCATGCTTATACGGGTCAGCCACTGCCCGAAGATAGTGATTTATCCAAAGATAAACCCAATGGCATTCCTAAGTTAGCTAAAGCGATGATGGAAGAGTTAGGCACCCTAGACACTTACCTCGCCACTGCAGAAGAAGAAAAAGAGAGCTAAGCGCTATCTTCTTCACCTCAAAAAAAACCACATCAAATGATGTGGTTTTTTTATCCGCCATGTTGCGACAGATACCTTATTCCATGTAATTGGCCGGCATGTCGATTCTGGCGACACCAGAGTCGATGGCTGCTTGAGCGACTGCCTTTGAAACGCGGGTTAGCAAGCGCGGATCCATTGGTTTAGGAATGATATATTCTTTGCCAAAGGTCAATACCTTATAGCCACTGGCAATTAACACTTCGCTTGGCACCTCTTCTTTAGCAATTTGACGAATAGCATGGACAGCAGCTACTTTCATCTCCTCGTTAATGGTCGATGCGCGCACGTCTAACGCGCCGCGGAAAATGAACGGGAAACACAACACGTTATTCACCTGATTAGGATAATCAGAACGCCCGGTTGCCATAATCAAATCTTTACGTGCGGCGTGAGCAAGTTCTGGCTTGATCTCTGGATCGGGGTTAGAACAGGCGAAGATAATCGGATTATCCGCCATTAATTTAACATGTTCGGCGTTAATCACATCAGGACCAGAAACACCAACGAAGATGTCCGCATCGGCGATCACATCTTCTAATGTGCGCATATCGGTATTGTTGGCAAAACGGCGTTTGTACTCGTTAAGATCTTCGCGGTTAGTATGAATGACACCTTTACGGTCAAGCATATAAATTTTCTCACGCATCGCACCACACGAAATTAACAGCTCCATACAAGAAATGGCTGCCGCACCTGCGCCCATACAAACGATGCGCACCTGATCAATTTGCTTACCTTGAATGTCTAACGCGTTGATCATGCCTGCTGCAGTCACAATAGCGGTGCCATGCTGGTCATCATGAAATACCGGAATAGAACAGCGCTCTTTTAACGCCTTTTCGATCATAAAACACTCAGGTGCCTTGATATCTTCAAGGTTAATACCGCCAAAGGTGTCGGCAATATTGGCCACGGTATCGACAAACTCTTCTACGGTACGGTGTTTCACTTCGATATCGATCGAGTCGATATTTGCAAAGCGCTTAAATAACAGAGACTTTCCCTCCATTACGGGCTTTGACGCTAGCGGTCCTAAGTTACCCAAACCCAAAATGGCAGTGCCGTTAGTAATAACAGCGACTAAATTTCCCTTCGCCGTGTATTTATAGGCATTGTCTGGATCCTGAGCGATTTCACGAACGGGTTCAGCGACACCAGGACTATAGGCTAATGCTAAGTCTCTGGCCGTTTCAGCGGGAGTAGTAAGTTCTACACTAATTTTACCTGGTTTAGGTAGCGCATGGTAGTCAAGCGCTTGTTGACGAAAATCGGTCATTCTGTTGCGGTATCCCTGATTGAATGATTTGGTAAATATTCACTATAATCGCATATTTTTGCATTCTCCCGCAAATATATCGACTAAAAAATCAATTAAGTGAATAATAAAATACTCTGTCGGCCACTAATTACAACTAAAAATACTAATTTAATGAGAGATCCAACCAGAAGCCTTAGTTTTTATAACTAAACAGTATATAAGCGCCTAAAACAATGGGGCTTAACGTTACAAAATTACATTTAATGGTATAACAATGGAAAGTTTACGTAATTTTATTTCAGTTTAACCGCCGCGCCACAACATTTTCACTATATTGAATATAACGCATGACAATAATCAGCTCAACGTCGAGTGTCACACGCCATCAAAGTACGCATAAAGTGTTATTGGTCGTATGCCATTTCCAATAATTATTCATTTGTTAACGATTAAAAGGGGCCGTTTAAACTGATTTTCAGATTGAATCGCTTAATCTATCACCTAACCATAGGTTAAATTAAACGGAGTTGCAACGAGCAAGGTGGCTTATTGGCAATGAGGGGAAATAGGCTAAATGGGTTTTATCAAACACTAATGATCCGTTATTTAGCATCATTGGTGTAACTAATATTTAGGCACAAAAAAAGCACCCTAAGGTGCTTTTTGCTCAAGTTCAAAGAAAACTTATTTCTTAGACTTAAGTGAACCGAAACGTGATTTGAACTTATCAACACGGCCACCAACATCAGCAGTCTTTTGCTTGCCAGTGTAGAACGGGTGACATGCTGAACATACGTCTAGTGCCAAATCTTTACCTACAGTCGAACCAACGCTGAATACGTTGCCACATGAACATGATGCTGTAATTTTTTCGTAAGTAGGATGAATATCTTGTTTCATTAGAAAAACCTCTAAATAGTTCGTATCGCTATCAAACCCGAAGTCGGACACCATACGAAGATTGTAAAAATAATAGGGCGCGAATTATATAGTAAGCCTTGCTGCGATACTAGGGGATCGTGTAAATAATATCCTTCTATTTCGCATTTTTTGCAGTTAAACTTCAACTCATTGAAGTTAACCTTGTGAAGCTATGTCGCACTCAACGCTTATTGAAGTGGCTGTAGCAACCCCGCTACGTAAACCATTTAGCTACTTATGTCCGCAATCCATTGATCTACCAACCATTGGCGCCCGTGTCAGTGTGCCATTTGGCTCCAGAGAGCTCATCGGTATTGTCACTGGTCACTTAGACGACAGCGATATTAATACCGATAAACTAAAGCCGATTATCAATGTTCTCGACCGGCAACCACTACAAGCGCCATCGATTCACCGCTGGTTAAAGTGGGCCAGTAGCTATTACCAATATTCATTGGGGGAGATTTACCAGCAATCTCTCCCGTCAATGTTGCGCAAAGGAGACCCCGCAGTCCTTGAACCTCGCTTGCAGTGGCGACTCACCGCACAAGGGCAAGCCCTAGACCTTGACACACTTGCCCGTGCGAAGAAGCAACAAGCATTAATCTCACTACTACAACAAAGCGGCGCGCAGTCGCGCCAAGCACTAACTCAGGCAAAAATAAGTGGCCCAACAATCAAAGCGCTGGCCGAAAAACAGTTAATTGAGCAGGTGGCTCAATCACTGCCACCAATTTGTGACTGGACCGAGCGTAATATAATCGACGAGGATAAACACAGTCTCAATACCGAGCAAGCAATTGCTGTCGCGGCAATTAATACCCAGCGCGGCTTTACCACCAGTCTACTGCTTGGCATCACCGGCAGTGGCAAAACCGAAGTCTACCTGCAAGCGATTGAGCAGGTAATAAGTGCTGGAAAACAGGCGCTTATCTTGGTGCCAGAGATTGGCCTAACCCCACAAACGTTGCACCGTTTTCAAAGCCGCTTCAATGTCCCGATTGTTTTTCTCCACTCTGGATTAAACGATAAGCAGCGCTTGGATGGCTGGGTAAAGGCAAAAGAAGGCATGGCGGCGTTGATTATTGGCACCCGTTCGGCGATTTTTACCCCGTTAAAGCGCCCGGGGATGATCATCATCGATGAAGAGCACGACGGCTCTTTTAAACAACAAGACACCTTTCGTTACCATGCACGTGACATGGCAGTGGTACGTGCCAAGTTAGAAAACATTCCGCTGGTTTTAGGCAGCGCAACGCCATGTTTTGAAACCCTGCACAATGCAAATAACGGTAAATACCAATTATTGAGCTTGACCAAACGCGCCGCTAATGCCAGTGAGGCAAGCCATCAAATCATCGATATTAAAGGGGTAAAATTGCAAAGCGGCATGTCACCCCAGTTATTGCAGCTGATGGAACATCACTTAAAGCGTGGCGATCAGGTGATGTTATTTCTTAATCGACGTGGCTATGCTCCCGCCATGCTATGTCATGAATGTGGCTGGCTCGGCAGTTGTAATCGTTGCGATGCGCACTATACGGTTCATCAGCGTTATCGTTATATCCAGTGCCATCACTGTGGTGACCAACATGCGATACCGCACCAGTGTCCCGGTTGTGGCAGCACCCAATTAGTCACCGCTGGCGTCGGTACCGAACAACTAGAACAGGCGGTTAACGAGTTATTTCCAGACTATAAAAGTGTCCGAATCGATCGAGACAGTACCCGCCGTAAAGGGGCGCTAGATGAATCACTCGAGGGCATTACCAACAATAAATACCAGATCTTGATTGGCACCCAAATGTTAGCCAAGGGCCACCATTTTCCTGATGTTACCTTGGTGGCAATTCTCGATGTCGACGGCGCGTTATTTAGCGGTGACTTTAGGGCCAACGAAAAGCTTGCTCAGCTTTACCTACAGGTATCCGGCCGCGCAGGACGGGCGAGTAAACCCGGTCAGGTTGCGCTGCAAACCCACCACCCCGAGCATCAATTATTGCAACGGCTCAATCATGAGGGCTATATAAAATTTAGCGAAGCGGCACTCAAAGAACGTCAAGCGGCGCAACTTCCACCGTTCTGGAACATGGCATTGTTGCGTATCGAATCTCATGACAACCAACAAATCGCACTATTTAATCAATTAGTGCGCGACATTAGTCAGCAGCTATCACAACAACTAAGCAACAAAGAATGCCCGTTGCGACAAATTGGCCCAATGCCCGCCCCAATGGAGCGTCGAGCGGGTAAGTTTCGCTGGCAGGTCATTTTTGAGTCCCCTGAGCGTAGTCAATTGCACAAATTTTTAAGCGGCCTAATTAGTGCACTAGATAAGAGCAGAGTCAGCCGCCAAGTACGTTGGTCTATCGATGTCGATCCTATCGATATGGTGTAGTAACACACATTGAGCGACCATTATTGCTCTCCTGACTCAATAAAGCTGATAAAAAGTTATTATTTTTGCAAAATATGCAGTGCTAGCGGCTAGTGAGCGTTCTATTTTTGCGATAGACTTAAACGATACGGCGGCCTTTGCTGCATGAACCTTTAAACAAATACTAGTTAGTGGTAAATAAACCCAATGAAAGACAATATCCTGCAATTACTTGAACAAACCGTCGACATTCTAAAGCAGCAAGCTATTTTGCCACAGGACGCCGCGCCGCGAATTCAGGTAGACCGAACCAAGGATAAGTCTCATGGTGATTTTGCGACTAATCTAGCCTTGATGACCGCCAAACCCGCAGGGAAAAAACCACGCGAATTAGCCGAACTGATTTGCCAATATTTACCCGAGTCGGCGATTATTGCCAAGACCGAAATTGCGGGTCCAGGATTTATTAATTTTTTCGTCGCTGACAATGCGCTGACCGACCAGCTCGAAGCAGCCTATCAGGATGCCGACTTAAATATCGCTAAAGTCGCCTCACCACAAACTATCGTGGTGGATTACAGCGCACCAAATTTAGCCAAAGAAATGCACGTTGGCCATTTACGTTCGGCAATTATTGGCGATAGTGTGGTGCGCACTCTAGAGTTTTTAGGGCATAAAGTCATTCGTCAAAACCACGTCGGTGATTGGGGCACACAGTTTGGCATGTTGCTAACCTACATGGAGCGCCTAGAGCAGCAAGGTGGTGAAATTTCAATGGAATTACACAACCTTGAAAAATTCTATCGCGCTGCTAAAAAGTGTTTTGATGAAGACGAGAGTTTCTCGACTCGCGCTCGTGAGTTAGTGGTTAAATTGCAATCTGGTGATGACAAATGTAAGGCGATGTGGCAGCAATTTATCGACATCTCGTTGACCCATTGTCAGGATGCCTACGATCTACTCGGTGTAAGCCTAACCCGCAATGATGTGATGGCAGAAAGTTCTTACAACGACATGTTAGCCGGTGTGGTTGAGTCTCTCACCGAACAAGGCCTATTGGTTGAAAATGATGGCGCTAAATGTGTTTTCCTTGAGCAATTTAAGGGGAAAAATGACGAGCCATTACCTATCATCATTCAGAAAACCGGTGGCGGTTTCTTGTATGCGACCACCGATATGGCGGCGACACGCTACCGCAATGACGTATTACATGCCGATCGCGTGTTATATTTCGTTGATGCGCGTCAGAGCCTGCATTTCCAACAGATTTTCACGCTGGCTAAACAAGCTAAGTTTGCCCGCCCCGACATGTCATTAGAGCATATGGCTTTTGGCACGGTGATGGGTGAAGATGGCAAGCCATTTAAGACCCGCTCTGGCGATGTAGCCAAACTAGCCGATTTGTTGCATGAAGCGCAGCAACGCGCGTTTGACTTGGTGAAATCTAAAAATCCAGAGATGAGTGAACAGCAATTAAAAGCCATTGGCGATGTGGTGGGCATTTCCGCGGTTAAATACGCCGACTTATCTAAGACTCGTACCAGTGATTACACCTTTAGCTTCGATAGCATGTTAAGTTTTGAGGGTAACACCGCCCCTTATATCCTTTATGCTTACACCCGTGTCGCCAGCATCTTCGCTAAAGCAGGCGTCGATGCTAACGCATTACAAGGTACTATTAGCCTAGACACCGACCAAGAAAAAGCATTAGGCAGCAAATTAATGCAATTTAATGATGCTATCAACAATGTCGCGAATAAGGGATTACCGCATGTAATGTGTGGTTATCTATTTGAACTAGCTGGCTCTTTCTCAAGTTTCTATGAGGCCTGCCCAATTCTAGTTGGTGATAACGAAGCGGTAAAGCAGAGTCGTTTAAAACTTGCTGCACTAACGGCCAAGACCCTCAAGCAAGGTCTGTCTTTATTGGGCATTAACACGCTAGAACGGATGTAATTAATGGCCGACCACGCCAAGAAAGGCCGCCCCGCCAAACCAGCGAAAGGCAAAGGAAAACAAGCAGCTGACTCGGGAACTCCGCGTCCACGCTTGTGGTTAATGCTGTTTGTTGTGCTGGCGATGTGCGCCGGATTTGGCTACTTCCTGTTCTATATACAAGGCAGCGCCGAGCAACAACCAGCCGCCGTCATGACTAAAAAGCCACCTGCGGTGGTGTCCAAACCATTGCCTAAGGCCCCGACAGAATCTTGGTCCTATGAAAAACTCGATCAAAAGCAAATTGAAATTGAGTTACCACAGCAGCAACAGGCACAGCGCCCATATCGCTTGCAATGTGGTAGTTTTAGAACACTAGGCCAGGCAGAGAGTTTAAAAGCTAAAATAGCCTTTCAGGGCTATGTCTCTTTCATTAAGCAGGCGCAGGGTAAAAAATCGACTTGGTATCAGGTCTACCTCGGCCCCTTTGAGCGCAAACGCCTCGCCGAGGCAGCGCGTCATAAGATGCAAAGAGCCGGCATGAATTACTGTAAGATCTTCTACTGGGAAGGTTAATACCAATTCCAATAATTAACTAATTTTTATTAGTGGCTAAAGCCAATATCAAACGATATTGGCTTTTTATAGCTCACTGCCTCCCTACAATAACCTTCGCAAAAACTCACCCAAACAATGATTTTAGGCGCTGACCTTGAAAAGGCCGCCAATCCCCCCCATTAATATAAGCATTAGCGAAGATATTCGTATCAATTCATTTTCGGCCACGCCATCGCTGGCCAGTATTTAAGAGGACAGATAATGACAACGATAGTATCTGTACGCCGTGACGGCAAGGTTGTGATAGCAGGTGACGGACAGGTTTCTTTAGGAAACACCGTAATGAAAGGCAACGCACGTAAAGTCAGACGTTTATATCACAATAAAGTGTTAGCTGGATTTGCTGGCGGCACCGCCGACGCATTCACTTTGTTTGAGCGCTTCGAAGCGAAGTTAGAGATGCACCAAGGGCATCTTACCAAAGCAGCTGTTGAGTTAGCTAAAGATTGGCGTAGCGATCGCGGCTTGCGTAAATTAGAGGCACTATTGGCTGTAGCCGATAGCGAAGCATCGCTAATCATCACCGGCAATGGCGATGTAATTCAGCCAGAGAACGACCTAATCGCGATTGGTTCTGGTGGCCCATTTGCCCAAGCGGCAGCAACTGCACTACTCGAAAACACCGAGTTAGATGCCGATGAAATAGCCAGACGCGCCCTGACCATCGCCGGCGATATCTGTGTATTTACTAATGGACATCATACGGTTGAAAGCCTTGATGCTCCAGAGTCGAAGGAATAATAGAAATTATGTCACAAATGACCCCAAGAGAAATAGTATCTGAATTAGATGCACATATCATTGGCCAAAGCGCCGCTAAACGCGCTGTGTCAATTGCGCTGCGTAATCGCTGGCGCCGCATGCAACTCAACGATGAATTACGTCAAGAAGTCACCCCGAAAAATATTTTGATGATCGGCCCAACGGGCGTCGGTAAGACAGAGATAGCCCGTCGCCTAGCCAAACTGGCCAACGCTCCCTTTATTAAGGTTGAAGCGACTAAATTTACCGAAGTGGGTTATGTTGGCAAAGAAGTGGACCAAATTATTCGTGATCTCGCAGACGTCGCGCTAAAAATCACGCGTGAACAGCAGATGAGCAAGGTCCAGTTTGCCGCCGAAGAAGCCGCCGAAGAGCGTATTCTAGATGCTTTGCTGCCACCTGCTCGCACCGGATTTGAAGAGGACAGCACCACCAACGATTCAAATACTCGACAAGTATTCCGTAAGAAATTACGCGAAGGTAAACTCGACGACAAAGAAGTTGAAATGGATATCGCCGCGCCACAAGTTGGCGTGGAAATCATGGCGCCTCCTGGCATGGAAGAAATGACGAACCAGTTGCAAGGTCTCTTTCAAAACATGAATAACACGCCGACTAAAAAGCGTAAACTTAAGATCAAAGATGCGCTAAAAATGGCGCAAGAGGAAGAAGCAGCCAAGCTGGTAAATCAAGAAGATTTAAAAGAGCAGGCCATTGAGATGGCTGAGCAAAATGGCATCGTATTTATCGATGAAATCGACAAAATCTGTAAACGTGGTGAGGCTTCAGGGCCAGATGTTTCCCGTGAAGGGGTACAGCGCGATCTGCTACCATTGATCGAAGGCTGCACGGTATCGACTAAACATGGCATGGTTAAAACTGATCATATTCTGTTTATTACCTCGGGCGCATTTCAGGTATCCAAGCCGTCAGATCTTATCCCTGAGCTACAAGGCCGCCTACCGATTCGTGTTGAGCTAAGTGCGCTAACCAGCAACGACTTCATTCGAATCTTAACTGAGCCGAACGCCTCCCTAACCGAACAGCACAAAGCGCTGCTAGCCACCGAAGGCGTAAACATTGAGTTTACCCAAGATGGCATTAAGCGTATCGCCGAGGCTGCTTGGCAGGTCAATGAGCGCACCGAAAACATTGGCGCTCGCCGCTTGCACACAGTGCTCGAGCGCCTCATGGAAGAAATTTCCTATCAAGCATCCGATCGCTCCGGTGAATCAGTGACTGTTGACGCCGCTTACGTTAATAAGTATTTAGGTGATTTAGTTGAAAATGAGGATTTAAGCCGTTTCATCTTATAAATAACTATTAAAACATCAACTTAAAGAGTAACGTTCCACTATACTTCACAACGGAATGTTACTCAATTGACATATATCATGTTCAAGTCAGATGGAACTCCCTACAATGCGCTCGCTTAGCATATGCTTTAATAACGGGCACGCATGAATAATTTAATTAAGCTCAATCGCCATCACGACTCTTATCTACTGGAAGTACTTTTCTCTGGTGGCTTTAGTGCGCTGATTTCTTATGAATTATTACGTGTATACACCCCCTTTAATGCCCAAAACGAGAGTTTTACTCAGCAAGCTCCCCTAGTGACCAATAAAGCCTATGTTAGAATCAATGATATTAAGCAGCTAGAGAATGGTGTTATTTTCACCTTTGATGATGGGCATCAGAGCAACATCTATAGCACCGACTATCTGTATGACTTATGCCACAATCAAGATGCTCTGTGGTTGACCTATTTAACCCGTTCAAAAATGGCACAGCAATCGAGACAATCAATGCTTAACCTGGTGCAAATAGACTAATCATGGTTAAATTTCAGCAAGACCCCACTATTTTTGCCCTACATCAAAGAAATTAACGCTTCACTTATTCGATACTTAAGCTAATATTTAACTGTTAACTTTTCCTTTTTGGAGCTCAACATGCAATACAATACCTCTGAACTATGTGATATGTACCTCGATAGCGTCGACGTGGTGGAACCAATGTTTGCTAATTTTGGTGGGCGAAACTCCTTTGGCGGCGAAGTTACCACCGTTAAGTGCCATGAATGCAATGGCTTAGTGCGAGATGTGCTAGCCCGTAATGGTGAAGGAAAAGTATTGGTCATCGACGGTGGCGGCTCCCTGCGCCGTGCCCTAGTTGACTTAGAAATTGCAGAGATGGCGCTCGACAATGGCTGGGAAGGCATTATCGTATATGGCTGTATTCGTGATGTTGATGTCATCGACGAGTTAGAGATAGGCATTCAAGCACTCGCGTCAATTCCTGTATTGGCTAACGAAAGTAGCGATGGCGAAATTGATACTCCGGTTAATTTCGGCGGTGTTACCTTCCTACCGGAAGACCATGTTTATGCTGATTCCACTGGCATTATCCTATCGCCCGAGCCGCTAGATATCGAATAATCTAATCGCATCGGCTGTTATCAGTAGATCTGGATAGGCAAGATCTGCTGATATTGTTACACTCGAAGCAGTTGAATCATTCGAGTATCTCATGTCACCGCTAATTATCGCCGATCAAGCCTATCTCAATCGTTATTTGAAACCACGCCTTGGTGAAACCAAGGTTGGACAGCGACTGCAATTAGCCCCGCCAGAGCCACTCGAACTTGCGCTGGCTAGCCTCACTAAAAGCGGCGTTAAATATGCGCTGCTTGGTATTCCTGAAGACATCGGCCCACGCGCTAACCTAGGTCGTGGTGGCAGCGATAAGGGCTGGCCAGCGTTCCTTACACATTTTGTAAACCTGCAACACAACCAGTATATAAAGAGTGAAGAAATCGCCTTAATTGGCCATATTCAGTGTGAAGATCTGCAAAAACTAAGCCAGCAACTCAACCTGACCGACAAAGATGATCTCAGCGCTATCCGCCAGCTTGTCACGCAGCTCGATGAGCGAGTAAGCGCTGTAATCCAGCAAATCGTCGCTCATGACTTAATACCGATAGTCATCGGTGGCGGGCACAACAACGCCCTCCCTATTATTCAAGGGGTTAGTCAAGCCAAACAAGGTGCAATCGGCGCAATAAACTTAGATCCTCATAGCGACTTTCGCGCTCTTGAAGGACGCCACAGTGGTAACGGCTTTAGTTACGCAGCGAGCGCAGGTCATTTGAGTCACTACTTTTGTTTAGGCCTGCATGAATTAAAAAACTCGGAACCAAGCCTCGCGAGTCTCGCGCAATACAACTTCAAATTCATTAGCATTCAACAACTGGTCAGTCGCCGGGAGATGACCTTGCAACAAGCGCTTGAGACAGCGACAACCTATTTAAAAAACAGTGAGAAGTTGATCGGCATCGAGTTAGACCTCGATAGCATTTCCTTCATGCCGGCGAGCGCCTATACCAATGCCGGAATGAGCCTAGCCGATGCGCAGTTCTATGTGCACACGATCGCAAGCCAAACACCATCTTGCTATCTACATCTTGCAGAAGGCGCACCGGAGCAACACCCGGCAGGCGTTTGTGCTGGCAATATTGATGTTGGTCAGGCGTTAGCTAATTTGGTACTCAGTTTTATTCAGGCTAATCAGTTAGTGGTTCGTTGACAGTGGCATATCGTCATAGACTCGCCACGTTTGACGTAACTGGTCTAACTCACCACTGTTTTGCAGATAAAGATAAGCCTGTCGAAAGCGATTCACCAACGCTGGATCTGAGCCATGGCTAAAAGCAATAGACAACTCATTATTGAGCTCAACGACATTAGCTAGCTTAATCAACTTAGAAAAGTCATGACCATATTTTTCGGCAAGCTGTTGCAATACCAACTCTGAACGGATCAAAATATCCACCCGTCCCTTGTATAACATACCGATACTCTGACGATCTTGAGTGGTGTAATAGATATGTTTAAAACCATTACTCTCGACATATTGTGCCGAATTATAGGCTTTAGAGGTGGCGACCCAAAGTTTTATAGGTTCGCGTCCACGGCAGCACATGCGCGGTTGAGCTGTCATTAGTAATATCAAACAGTCGGCTCACAATGTAGGTGGCAAAACCACCTAACGAACCATCGTCATTTTTGATCTGAAAAGGCGCTAAATATACCCTTAACCTACCATATAGGTACCAGTACCAAAGGCAATATGGTCACCTTTTTCATTATGCAGCTCCATTCGCGCCACCGCGACTTTATTGCCGGCACGAATAATGGTCGCCGTCGCCGTAAACTCCTCGCCGCGACCCGGGCGTAAATAGTCGACCCGCAGATCGATGGTGCCAAGGTTTTGTAGCTTATCGATCACGGCCTGCTGACTCACATACTCCATGTTTTCTAACATCTGGTTAAATACCACCATGCCACCAATTGCATCGAGCATGGTCGCTGTTACGCCGCCATGTAAGATGCCATGCATCACATTGCCGACCAACTGTGGCTTCATCTTTACCTTGAGTTCGACTTGATCTTTGGTGAGTTTGGATACGGTTATACCGAGTAAATGGTGGAACGGCATTTGCTCTTGAAACAAACTAGACAACAATTCCCTGATCTGATCTTTACTCATTTCTTGATCCATACCCTACTCCTTCATTTAGATGAACGATCCAGTCTAGGTAATACACCCAATTTAAACAAGCATTTTAATGAGACAATTATCGGTACGTAGATTAAACTGTCTCATTGACTAGCGACACAAAATAAGAAGTGAGTGCAGTGGCCCCAATAGAGCAACCGATGACATCCCCAATACAGGTACTTAATCAAGTTTTTGGTTATAGCGAGTTTAGGACAGGACAGCTCGATATCATTGAACATGCGATTAATGGCTCTGATTGCCTGGTGATAATGCCAACAGGTGGTGGTAAATCATTATGTTTTCAAATACCTGCATTACTTATGCCCGGCTTAACGATAGTCGTATCCCCGCTTATTTCGTTGATGAAAGATCAGGTCGATACACTACAAGCCAACGGAATTAATGCCGCCTATCTTAACTCTAGCCAGACCCGGCAAGAGTCGATGGCGATATTAAATGCGATGCAACATGGTGAAATCAAGCTGATTTATGTCGCCCCAGAGCGATTAATGCAGCCAAGCTTCTTGGATCGCATCTCCCAATTGCATATTTCACTTATCGCCATCGACGAAGCACACTGCATCTCACAATGGGGCCATGATTTTAGACCGGAATATGCCACGCTCGGACGAATAAAATCACTCTTGCCCCATCCACCGATAATGGCACTAACGGCCACCGCCGATGATGCCACGCGCCAGGAGATTGCCAGCCGGCTTAATCTCAATAATCCGTTTTATCATCAAGCGAGTTTTGATCGCCCCAATATCCGCTACACCCTGTATGAAAAATTCAAGCCATTCACTCAGTTGCTGCAATATCTAAAGACCCAACCGGACAATTCCGGGATTATTTATTGCACTACTCGTAAGCAAGTAGAAGAGATTGCAACTAAGCTACAACAGCAAAACTACAGCGTGTTAGCCTATCATGGCGGCATGGAACACAGCATTCGGATGAATGTGCAAGAAAGCTTTATTCGCGGCGATACCGATATCGTGGTGGCAACGGTTGCTTTTGGCATGGGCATCGACAAACCCGATGTGCGTTTTGTGATCCATTACAATATCCCAAAGAATATTGAGTCCTATTATCAAGAGACAGGGCGCGCCGGGCGTGATGGCATGAATGCCGAAGCGGTGATGTTATTTGATCCCGCCGATATCGGCAGAGTACGTTTTCTTATCGAGCAAGGTAATAACCCAGCGCAACAACAAGTTGAACATCAAAAACTCAATGCAATGTCGGCATTTGCCGAAGCACAGACTTGTCGTCGCCAAGTATTGCTGCATTATTTTGGCGAGTATGGCACGCCCAAGTGTGGCAACTGTGACATTTGCCTCGATCCTCCGCAGCATTTTGACGGCACGTTGGCCACCCAAAAAGCGTTATCTTGCGTATATCGCCTCAAGCAAAGCTTTGGTGTGGCTTATGTTATCGACGTACTACGCGGCTCAAAGAACCAGCGTGTGTTGGAATATGGCCACGACAAGCTAAGCACCTACGGGATTGGTGTCGAACATAGCGCCGAATATTGGCTGAGTATTTTCCGCCAGTTGATTCATCTCGGTTACATGCGCCAAGACATCACTCGTAGCTCGATTCTGGTGCTTAATCCTGACGCTAGGGCCGCACTCAAAGGCGAGAATGTGATTGAACTTGCGGTGCCGCGCCTACAAGCTATCACTAAAGCTAGCTCTAGCGGCCGTTCACGCAAAGATGATTACGATTATGATGAGATACTGTTCGCTAAATTACGCAAGTTGCGCAAGACAATTGCCGACGAGCAATCTGTGCCACCCTATGTAGTATTTAATGATGCGAGCCTCGCCGAAATGGCCGAGCAACAACCGCAAACACCGTTTGAGCTATTAAAAATCAATGGTGTCGGTGAGCGAAAATTAGAAAAGTTTGGTGATGCATTCTTAGACGTGATCCGCAGCTATCAGTTCTAGCAACGGTTAAAAACATTCGGGGACTCCGTTCCCCAGTGTGCTAGCCACATTTAATCCCAGTTAAGAATAACCTTACCTGATAAGCCAGAGCCCATCGCGTCAAAGCCTTTCTGGAATTCATCGATCGGGAAATGATGCGTAATAATCGGCGAGATATCTAGGCCAGACTGAATTAAACTGGCCATTTTATACCACGTCTCAAACATTTCTCTTCCGTATATGCCTTTGATAACTAATCCTTTAAAGATCACTTTATCCCAGTCAATCGACATGTCTGAAGGGGGAATACCTAACATCGCGATACGTCCGCCATGATTCATATTGTCGAGCATGCTCTGAAAAGCCATTGGCACGCCAGACATTTCCATGCCAACATCAAACCCTTCGGTCATGCCCAATTCGTTCATCACGTCTTCAATTTTTTGCTCAGCGACGTTGACTGCGCGGGTCGCGCCCATCTTCATGGCTAGCTCAAGACGATAAGGGTTAACGTCGGTGATCACCACATGACGTGCGCCAACATGTTTGCAAATTGCCGCCGCCATGATGCCAATAGGACCAGCGCCGGTGATCAACACATCTTCGCCAACCAAATCGAACGACAGCGCAGTGTGTACTGCATTGCCAAATGGGTCGAATACCGCCGCCAAGTCATCAGAGATATCATCGGGTAATTTAAACGCATTAAACGCAGGGATCACCAAGTATTCGGCGAAAGAGCCTTCACGATTAACCCCAACCCCTATGGTATTACGACATAAATGAGTACGTCCACCGCGACAGTTACGACAATGACCACAGGTAATGTGCCCTTCACCTGAGACACGATCGCCAAGCTCAAAGCCTTTTACTTCTTGGCCAATGCCAACGACTTCACCAACATATTCGTGGCCAACCACCATAGGCACAGGAATAGTGCGCTGTGACCATTCATCCCAGTTGTAGATGTGCATATCGGTGCCACAGATCGCGGTCTTGCGGATCTTAATCAACAGATCGTTGTGGCCCATCTTTGGCTCTGGCGCATTAACCATCCAGATGCCTTTTTCGGCCTTTAGCTTACTTAACGCTTTCATGTTAAATAACTCCCAACTCTTTACCAACCTCGATAAATGCAGTAATCGCATGATCTAACTGCGCTTGCGTGTGCGCCGCCGACATTTGTGTACGAATACGAGCCTGGCCTTTGGGTACCACAGGGAAGGAGAAACCAATCACATAAATACCCTTGGCTAATAATTTATCCGCCATGGTAGAAGCCAATTTAGCATCGCCTAACATCACTGGCACTATCGCATGATCTGCGCCCGCCATGGTAAAACCGGCGACACTCATTTGATCGCGGAAATAGGCGGCATTCGCCTTAAGCTGATCGCGCAGCGCCTGGCCATCTTTAAGCATTTCTAACACTTCAATGGAAGCGGTAACGATAGCCGGAGCCAACGAGTTTGAGAATAGGTAAGGGCGCGAACGTTGACGCAACCATTCAACCACTTCCTTGCTCGCTGCCGTGAAACCACCCGAGGCACCGCCCAAAGCTTTGCCTAGGGTGCCAGTGATAATATCGACACGACCCATTACTTCACAAAACTCATGACTGCCACGACCTTCATGACCAACAAATCCAACGGCATGCGAATCATCTACCATCACCATCGCGTCATATTTATCGGCTAAGTCACATACGCCTTTGAGATTGGCGATCACGCCATCCATCGAGAAAACACCATCGGTAGCGATCAGCTTAAAACGAGCACCCGCTTCGGTAGCGGCAATGAGCTGCTCTTCCAATGCGGCCATATCGTTGTTGGCATAGCGAAAACGTTTAGCCTTACACAGGCGAACGCCATCGATGATCGAGGCATGATTTAGGGCATCAGAGATAATCGCATCATCAGGGCCTAGCAAGGTTTCAAACAAACCGGCATTGGCATCGAAGCATGAAGAGTACAAAATAGTATCTTCCATGCCTAGAAAGCTGCTTAAACTGGCTTCTAGCTGCTTATGAATATCCTGAGTACCACAGATAAAGCGTACAGACGCCATGCCGAAACCATTGCTGTCTAGTCCGGATTTTGCTGCCGCAATAAGTCGCGGATGATTAGCTAGCCCTAGGTAGTTGTTGGCACAAAAGTTAATCACTTCTCCAGAAGAGACAGCGATACCAGTCTGTTGTGGTGATAATAATTGACGCTCATGTTTATATAAACCGTCAACTTTAACTTGCTCGATCTGTTGAGTAATAAAATCAGTAAATGCCCCAGACATGAAACCTCCTAACAAAAAATAGAGTAAACAAGCGCAGCGCAAAAATTACACTACGAATGCCTTAGAATATTGCTAGTTTAATCTTAAATGGCGTGCAGATCAGCTGGTTCAGGTCGCTTTCGTACCAATATTAGATAATTTCATGGTAAAGATATAATTACAGATGGAACATGTTGAATTATATAGGTTTAATTCAACATGCCTGAGCGTAAGATTAGATTAAGTAATGCGTTAGTGCGGTTGTTGATCGCTCTCTAGCAAAGCAAGGTAGTCTTTTTCAAGTTCTACAACATAATCAAGCCCTTGTGGCGTTAGATAGCCCTTGAAAATACCAATGACCTTCAACACACCTTGTGAGATGGTTGAGCGGGTAATGGCTTGTTGAGTCTGGGTGTGTTGATAGCTTATCCAGAAGGTTACTACCAATTTTAAGGTATGGGCCAAATCCTCACACATTGCATCATCGAGGGTAATAAAGCCCTGGGTTCTAATTTCATGCAGGATCGAAATAATACGTTGATAGAGGCGTTTTTGTGCCACCAGATAACGTTGATGCAATTCATCGTCGCGCGCCAAAATATCCGGTAAATTAGCGTAGAAAAATCGAAACTGCCACATCGAGTAAAATACCCGATCGAGATAATACATCATCTCATCCATGCCCTTGGTATCATTAGCTTGGGGCTGAAACATTTGATCGAGATTTTTTTCGTACGATTTGTAAATAGAGCGAATAATGTCGTCTTTGTTGCTGTAATGGTAATAAAGATTACCAGGGCTGATGCCGACATGGGCGGCAATATGATTAGTGGTCACGTTGCGCTCGCCATGCAAATTAAATAGTTCGATACTGCCTTGAATTATCTTGTCTTTAGTTTTCATTTATCCTTTTCACTACCTTATTATCATGCCCAACTGCTCGGCGAAGAAATAGCCATTCTCTTTATATTTTTTATATTTATCAGAAACAAAGTATAGTGAATCAATGTAACCCGTTAGCCGACACATAGCAAAACAATGAATCGATTTTTATATACCTGTCTTATTTATCTGGCGACGCCGTTTATCTTACTTTATTTGAGCTATCGCGCGCTTAATAGCAGCGACTATCGTGGGCGAATCGCTGAACGTTTTGGCTTTAAATCATTGCCCCGCAGCAAACCCGTTATCTTAGTGCACTCGGTCTCTGTTGGCGAAACAATTGCCGCCATCCCATTGATTAATAATTTGATTGAAAAGTATCCCAATCACCAAGTCTTGGTCACAACAAGCACGCCAACGGGCAGTGCTATGGTCTTAAAAAGCTTTAGCGACAAGGTGCTACATTGTTATTTACCCATCGATTTACCGGGCGCGGTTAAACGATTCCTCAATGCGGCTAAGCCGCAAGTTTGTATCATTATGGAAACCGAATTGTGGCCAAACTTGATTCATCAACTCAACCTGCGAAATATTCCAACACTGCTGGCGAACGCGCGCATGTCAGAGAAATCAGCCAAGAGTTATCTTGGTAAAGCGGCGCCGCTGATGCGCGAGATGCTAAGCAAATTAACCCTGGTATCGGCGCAGTTTGATAGCGACGCCCAGCGCTTCCTGACACTTGGCCTACACCCTGAGCAATTGCAAATTGGTGGCAGCATAAAATTTGAATTAACCATTGCCGATGAACTACTGAACAAGCAACGAGAATTGCGCCAAGCCTGGGCGCCACAGCGCCCAGTTTGGGTCGCTGGCAGCACCCATCCTGGTGAGCACGAACAGATATTACAAACTCATCGCGCACTGCTTAAACTATTTCCACAGCTGCTATTAATTATTGCGCCTAGGCATTGTGAGCGCTTTGACGAGGTGGCGCAGTTATGTCAGCAGCAAGGCTTTGAGTATGTGCGGCGCAGCGATGGCGTTACGCCAAGTCCCAGCACCCAAATCATGGTCGCTGACAGTATGGGTGAGCTATTGTTGCTCTTTGGGGTTGCTGATGTCGCGTATGTAGGCGGCAGCTTAATCGAAAGGGGCGGCCATAACCCACTGGAGCCTGCCGCGTTAGGCAAGCCTGTGATCATGGGTACGTCGGTATATAACTTTAGTGATATTAGCCAGCGTTTAATTGAGGCAGGTGGGTTGCAGCTGGTCGATGATCAACAACATCTGACCCAGTTGGTCATCGATTTACTCAACAATGAGCAACAGCGTCAAACCATGGGCGATAACGCGCGCTCTGTAGTACAACAGAACCAAGGCACATTAAAACGCCTGCTCAGCTGGGTCGAATTACACCTTAAATCAAGCGAATAGGGTCAACACTAATGACAAGCCTACATAAGGCGCTGCGCTTAGAAAAGGCAACATCGAGACCATAATACTCAGTGGCGCTGGCGCTTGTTGCTTAAGTAATTTAACGCCTAAAAAGATAGAGAGTCCGACATACACAGGATATAAATAAGCAGACCAGGTGAGATACTCAAATAAGATAAACAGACTGGTGCTGTCGCCACTATACGAATCGCTAAAGTGGCGTAGAGACCAGGTTAACGGCCAGGTCAGTAAAAATAGACACCAAATGACGCTTGTCAGGCGAAAATAATTTTTCAAATTTCAATCCTTTAGCCGTTTTCTCGATATCCCTCCATTAATGACTCCCAGTCAGTAGAGTCAAAATAAAAGTTATCCAGTAGGCGCTTTTCTTTATTAAATGAGCGCAACAGGCGATCGAGGTTATCTTGACACCATTGGCCACGTTGCGCCTTGATCTCACCGCGATCAAAGTCGATTAAACATGGGCTATTGTTACCATCGATAAGAATATTGTGGGCGTTGAGATCGGCATGATAAACAAACTGACGATGGAAGACCGCAATCATTTGACCAATGCCTTGCCACTGTAATTTTCTCAGCGGCGCCTTAGTTAGTAGCGCCACCAGATCCTGACCGCCCTCAACCATCGCCATCAACAAATCGGCTTTGTAACTAAGTCCATGGCGGATGACGCGCGCGGCTACCACACGACACGCAGGCAGCTGGCGTCGTTCGAGCTCTTTTAATAGCGCGTATTCGCGACAAGCACGGGTAGCTTCAATACCACTAAATAAGTATGAATCGTTAATCAACTTACCGATCAAACCGCCACGATAATAATGCCTTAACACCATCGGCTGTGATTTTTCACCAACAAACCAGGTGACATTACGTCCACGTGATTGACCGAGAATTTTTTGTTGTCGTTGCCAGTAATCAGGCTCAAACCATTCACTTGTGATACCCAGCGACGCGGGCGCAATCAGCCATTGTCGACCGTGTTGTTTAATCTCAGACTTCACTCGTGCTAACCTTCCAAAACATTTGGCTTAATTCTAGCATTACCACCGATAGTTACCCAAGTGACTTGGCGAAATATCGGTAGTGAATTATCGCTTGTGACAATGCCATTTCATTTTATGCTAAACTCAGCGGCAAATTGACCAGACAAAGAACCTTAACATGCGCTACCCAAGCCACAACCCACAATCGATATGCATATTACGACTCTCAGCCATCGGCGATGTCTGTAACTGTGTGGCGGCGGTGCAAGCGATCCAACGACGCTGGCCGCAAGCAAAAGTCACCTGGGTGATTGGCAAGGTTGAGGCGATGTTATTAAAAGACTTGCCTGGGGTAGAATTTGTTATTTTCGATAAAAGCGCAGGTTTACAGGGATATAAAGATCTTAAGGCGACTCTCAAGGGGCAAAAGTTCGATATTTTATTGCAGATGCAAGTGGCGCTCCGTGCCAGTCTGGCTAGCCTGTGCATCAAGGCAAAATTTAAGGTGGGTTTCGATAAGAAGCGTGCCAAGGAAGGACAATGGCTGTTTGGCTCGCGCCGCATTCAGCCACAAACCAATCCACATGTGTTGGATGGTTTTATGGCCTTTGCCGAAGTTGTTGGTGTCAGCGACTTAATTCCACAATGGCAGATGCCTTTAACAACCGACGATGAGCAATGGGCGTTAAACCAACTCAACCCTGACAAGCGCACACTAATTATTAGTCCGGCGGCAAGCAAGGCCGAGCGTAATTGGCATTGTGAAGGCTATGCCAAGATGGCCGACTATGCGGCAAAAAAGGGTTGGGATGTGGTGTTATGTGGCGGCCCCGCCGAACTTGATGTTAATACGGGCCAGGAAATTGAAGCTCTGTGCGACAGCACGCCTAAAAATTTAATCGCTAAGACCTCGTTAAAGCAAATGCTTGGCTTAATTAAGCATGCCGACATAGTGCTAGCTCCCGATACAGGACCCGCGCACATGGCAACCACCGTGGGCACACCAGTTATCGGCTTGTATGCCCATAGCAACCCTGGTCGCACTGGCCCCTACCTGTCGCGGCAATACGTGGTGAGCGTTTATGAATATCATATTGTTAGCCAACAACAGCGTCCACTGAACGTGGTGAAATGGGGTAAACGTGCCAAGGGTGAAAAGCTGATGAACGACATCACGTTTAAGGCGGTTAAAGATAAATTTGAAACGATTATTATTGAGAAGCTGCAAGACTAACGCTGAACGGCTTCTCAATTAAGTTTGAGGGGTTACTCAACTAAGGCAGATTTTTAACGATCTCTATGGTGGCTGTCGTTGAGACTGATGGCGTTCTCGGTAAGTAGATGACCTGACAAACATGTTTAAGGTGGTCAAACTTTCCGGCCCAATCATCACCCATCACCAGCATGTCTGCTTTATTTTCAATGATATATTGTTCTTTTAGCGCTAATGATTCTTCGACAAAAACCTCGTCCACACAACGAAGAGATTTAAGGATGTGAATACGATCATCCTGAGAATAAATCGGATTACGACCTTTTTTACTAAAGTTCAATGCGTCTGACGACACACCAACAGTGAGATGTGCACCTTGCGCGCGTGCCCGTTCTAATATGTTAACGTGGCCGACATGAAAAACATCAAATGTTCCAAAAGTGATAATACGCAATATACTAGCTCCTAAAGCGGGTCAAAATTCCAGTGCTACGCTAATTACATCTGATAATTAGCTTAAGCGCACATTGTACATTTGAGTGATTTGTGGCGCAATTAAAACTTCCAATAAGACAATTTCTTGCGCATTTTCAAATTTCTAAATACATTTAGTGGCTTAGTCTTTAGTCCTTGGCGCTTGTTATTGAGCATTTTATCGGTCGCCTCAAGGATACGCTGCGCAGACAAGCCGTCAGCATAAGGATGTAGGTCTTGCGCATACTCTTTAACATGCTGTTGTAAATCTTCACTAGGGGTCAACGCCAGCTCAATCGATGATTCAAGTTGGTCAGGATCGTCGATATCAATCAAATAATCCCCAGGTTGGGCGTTATTTAGTGTCACCACGGGTTTACTCAACAAGGCAAACTCACCGATGATCGATGACGTATCAGAGACTAACAAGTCGGCACATTGCAGTAAGTGTGCAACTTCCATACCCTCGACAACGTGATAATTATCGGCCATTATCTGCTGGTATTGCGCCACCCATTGCGGGTCCATCTTAGGGTGAAATTTTACCAACCATTGCCAGTCTCTCGATTTTACCAAGGCTGATATTTGCTCAAACAGGGCCGGCGCAGCCGTCAATGCAGGCGAAAAGGTCGGCGCAAATAATACAATTGGTCGATCATTTTGTTTTGACCATTGATAAGGCTTAGCGCTAAACAGCGGGTCTAACTTGGGCCAGCCGGTTTCAGCCACCCCAAAGTGACCATGTTGCTGGGCCAGTTGTTCAAAACGTTCGGTGGTCGCCCGCCCATGCGTGCAATATAGATCGAAGCAACCACGCATCACAAAGTGGCCTTTCTTCTTCCACTCCAAGCCATGGAATACCTGCACCTTTAGTCCTGGAATGAAATTTGGCACCACATTACCCGGCACATAGGTTGCCACCGGACTAAAGGCCACCGCTGCGCTGGCCTCCTGAGTAAAACACTCATCTTGCTTAAAGTGCGAGATCGTCACATCTTTTCCGTACACGAACCATAATACGTTGCCGCCGCGCGCCAAGATAGCTTGTTGCAAGGGACGCAATATTTCGAACGAATAATCCTGCGCGATAAATAATAAGTAATTTTGTGACATATTTGCTACCACTGTTTGGATATTGATATCGTGCTAAATGATTCGCCATTGACGTCTTTGCCGGCATAAAGGTGTAATCCGAGAAATTGTCCCGAATAAATCCACTGATAGTCCACGTTAACATAATGGCCACGCTGATATTCAGGCAGCGCTAACGATTCGCTATACTCATTCTCGATGGTGTGATATTTAAGTCTAAGCTGGCTGTCACCGAAGTCTTTACTATAACCAACGCTTACAATTTTTGCTCCGATGCCATCATCGGCACGTTTTTCATCGCCCCACCAGTGGCCCATCTTGTGGCCATCATTGCTATAACCATTGCGATATAAATGATGCACATACCATGCATCTTCGAAGTATTGCGCCGTTATCGACAATGACTCACTAGGCGATAAATAAGGGACAAACACCCCTAAGCTATACGCCTTATTGCCCAATTTATAGGCCTTGTAATCGTTGGTGTCTTCGCCGGCAACTTCAAGCAATATACTCAATGGGTTATCACCGAAACTAACATCGAATCGACTCGCAATTGCCGCCTGCTGATTACCAAATTCTTTATCGCAATCAATGAGATCTGAAGAGCCACCACAATTATCAGAACTAATCGGATCGATCATCGCCTGCCAAATTTGTGAGAGGGATACTTTACCGCGATTACCGCCACTAAACATCATGGTGCGACTGCCCGAAAGGGTCCACCACGAGGTTAATTGAATGCTAGTGTGCATGGTTAAGAAGCCTGGCTTGCCGCTCGATAATGTATCACCAAATACGATACCTTCCACGGTGTCAAGCTCGCCAAAACTTAGCTCGTACATGATATTCCAGTCGGTGATCGGCGTGACATTTGATAGCGTCACACCCAGCATCGGCTTGGCTTGCGTGGATATTAACTGCGCGCTGTCTTGCAGTGGTGATAACCAATGCTCGCGATACCCAAGATCGACTTGCATATACTCGCCGCCAAAGGATAAGAAGCTACCGAAAGGAATAAAGCTTTCTTTATCGCTATAACTGCCGCCAACATTGGCGATGAAATATTCACTCGGCTGCCAAAATGCGCTGGCTTGCACATCATAGCTGCTCTCGCTACTAATACCCCGAGAGTTAGGCAGTGACTTCTCGGTGGAACTGCTTAAACGTAATTGGCTTTGAAAATGAGTGACCGCCATGTTGCTTTTATAACGTTTAATGTAGCGATCTATTCGATTATATAGCGCAGGATGTGAGTCCTTTACCTGCTCGAGATAAGAAACTATTGAAGCAATATGATAGGGCTTTTTAAGCACCGGATAACCAGTTATTGTTACCAAGCGGTCTATTTCTAGCTCGATTGCCGCATTTTGCTGTAGTGGTAAATAAGGTGATACCGCAGCATGTGCGACGCCGCAAGTGGCCAACAATATGCCACTAAGGAGTAGACGGAAAGGTCCAATGCTCATTTAAAATCCTATATAATAAAACTTGCCAGGCCACAACATAACCGATGTTATTGCGGCCGCAGAGTCGTTAACACTCAAATCCACAGCATCATAACAAAGCTAACCTTTTTTCACCATGACCCGCGTATTACAACTACATTATTTGCCAAGAACTTGATAATATAAGCGCAAATTATCCAAATTAAGGCATATTATGCATAGCAGAGCCATTTACCCAGGCACCTTCGATCCCGTCACCAATGGTCATCTTGACTTGATTGAGCGCGCTGCAAAGATGTTCCGCCATGTGATTGTTGGTGTCGCCAATAGCCCGAGTAAGAAACCGCTGTTTAATCTACAAGAGCGCGTTGAACTGGCCGAGCAAGTCACCTCACATCTCGATAATATTACCGTGGTCGGATTCTCAGGTTTATTAGTGGATTTTGCCAAGGAACAGCAGGCGACCATCTTAATTCGTGGACTACGTGCCGTTTCAGATTTTGAATATGAATTTCAATTGGCCAATATGAATCGACGCCTCGCTCCCGATTTAGAAAGCGTATTCTTAACCCCTGCCGAAGAAAATTCGTTTATTTCATCGACCTTGGTCAAAGAGGTGTCACTGCACGGCGGCGACGTCAGTGGATTCGTGCCGCCCATAGTCGTGGAACGCCTAGCAATAAAACGAAGCAAATAATTATCGCTTTTGGCACTTCGGGCAAAAGACGCTAGCGCGCTGGCCCAACTTCACTTCTTGTAAGATCGATTGGCAATTGACACACGCCTGGCCACCGCGGCCATAGACGTTAAGCGACTGGGCGAAATAGCCCGGTTTGCCATCGGTCTGACTAAAGTCTTTAAGGGTCGTTCCCCCCTGCTTAATCGCCGCAGCCAGTACTTCTTTGATCACCCGAGTTAGCGTCGCCAGTTTTCGTTTACTGACCTCGTTGGCTGGAGTTTGAGGATGGATCTTGGTTAAAAACAGCGCCTCATTGGCGTAAATATTACCCACCCCAACCACCACCGGATTGTCCATAATCACCTGTTTAATCGGTGCCTTACGCTTGGCACACATCATGACTAAATGCTTACTAGTAAAGTCGCCTGTCAGCGGTTCTGGGCCGAGTTTGGCAAATACGCGATGTGGCACTCCTTTTTCACTAAATAACACGGCACCAAAGCGCCGGGGGTCATTTAGACGTAACGCCTTATCACCAACCACTATATCAACGTGATCATGTTTCTTAAGCGCGACTTGATGATCGATGACCCGAAGACTACCAGACATGCCTAAGTGAATAATAATATCACCGACATCAGTTTCAATGACCAAATACTTGGCCCGACGTGATACCCCGTTAATCTTATGCCCAACTAAGGAATGTAACTGCGCCGTTGGAATATCCCAACGCAATTTTGGCGTGCGCACGATAATATCACTAATGATCTGACCATCTAGGTGGACACTAACCCCCATGCGGCTTACTTCAACTTCTGGTAACTCTGGCATTTTATGGCGTACCCAATTGTGCGAGCAACGGCGGCGCTACGCGCCAACTTTTCTGCTTAATGATATCGGTGATAAAGCCAGACTTGGGCTGCACCCAGTATCGATTAGGTTGTTCATTTCCTGCCAACCACACCATCACTCGAAACCCTTGTTCATCACTATCGGATGAAAGGATTACCTCACCGCTCAAGACCAGCCAATGATTGAGTAGGGCCACCGCCTCATCACCCGATAACTGTTCACTCGGCGATACCCGCCAGGTGCGCCCTAACCGCTCAATCGAGAAATCAGGATACTCGATAGTTAGGATCATGCTCTGCTCGGGCAAGATCGTAGAGATATCACCCTGAGCATTATCGATCAGCTTTTCACCCATCAGATTAAAGATAATAATCATGCCGAGACAGGCAAAAATCAATACGTTATTCCAACCGCGCTTAGATAGACTCAACGAATATTCCTTTTTAGAATTTGCTAACAGTGTACTTATATCATCACAGGTAAAGATTAGGCTATTTTTAAAAACAAAAAACCCAGCCGAGGCTGGGTTTTTATTCACGTATTTAAAGGAGCTATCAATTACTTGATTTTGGCTTCTTTGTACATTACGTGCTTACGTACGATTGGATCATACTTTTTCAGTTCTAGCTTTTCAGGCATAGTACGTTTGTTTTTGTCAGTCGTGTAGAAATGACTGCTTGCACTTGACTGCAATTTAATTTTATCGCGCATTTTTTATTCCTTAAACCTTTTCGCCACGAGCACGCATTTCTGCTAATACTACGTCAATACCTTTCTTATCGATAATACGCATACCTTTAGTAGTTAAGCGTAATTTAACGAAGCGGTTTTCACTTTCAACCCAAAAACGGTGAGAGTGAAGGTTTGGTAAAAAACGACGACGCGTATGGTTCTTTGCGTGCGATACGTTATTACCGGTTACTGGACGTTTTCCAGTTACTTGGCATACTTTAGACATGACTGTCCTCCAAAATAATCTTTAAGCTCGAGCTATTAAATGTGCCTCGTTTGGCCGTCGCCCGAGACACAATTGAGGGCGCATGTTATACATTACAACAGGCACCGAATCAAGTAATGTTCAATAAAGAGGCTGTTTTTCTCACTTTTTAAGCAAAAAAGTACGTTTAGCTCTCAGAAACGCCGCAATTCTATCAGAAAAAAATCGATTAGAGTAGACCATGATCAGCAAAAGAATAGGGTATATTTTTCCCGATGATAAAATGATCGAGAACCGTGACGTCGATCAACGATAATGCGCCCTTAATCCGCCGAGTAATGCGCCTATCGGCATCACTCGGCTCTGCTATACCCGAAGGATGGTTATGACTTAAGATGACTGCACAGGCATTATACTTAATGACCTCACGTATTATCTCTCGTGGATAGACATTGGCCGCATTAATCGTGCCGCGAAATAACTCCTGCGCACAAATTAATTGATGTTGGTTATCGAGATACAGCACCATGAAGCATTCATAATCGAGATCGCGCAACTGCGAAATTAAATACTCGGCGGTGGCACCCGAGTTATTTAACACGGTTAAATCACTGAGCCGATACTTATAGTGACGACGAGTAATTTCCAACACCGCCTGCAACTGCACGAATTTTGCGGGGCCTAAGCCAAAGTGCTGGCAAAAGTCATCCTGGGAAGCATTAAGCAGCCCACTAAGCCCTTTAAAGCTCACCAATAGATTGTTGGCTAAATCAACCGCAGAACAGCCCTTAACGCCGGTACGTAAAAAAATGGCCAGCAATTCGGCATCCGATAAAGCCTGCGATCCTTGCTTTAATAGTTTCTCGCGTGGCCTCATCGAATCGGGCCAATCTTTTATCGACATAATAATCCTCCACCAGCATATGGATATAAGCGCATTAATTATGGAACAAAATCGAGAGTTAATTTGATTTTGTGCTATCGTATGGCGATATATTTGATAAACATTCTATGAATCATGACGCTGCAAAATAAAAAAATAGTCTTAGGCATCACCGGCGGTATTGCCGCCTATAAAAGCCCTGAAATTGTTAGACGCCTTAAAGATCACGGTGCGGATGTTCGTGTCGTCATGACCAAGGGCGCTAAAGAATTTATTACCCCACTAACCCTGCAAGCGGTGAGCGCTAATCCGGTGAGCGACAGCCTACTAGATCCCGCAGCAGAAGCGTCGATGGGACACATTGAATTGGCTAAATGGGCAGATCTTATTATTATCGCCCCCGCAACCGCCAATACCATTGCCGCGATAAATGCCGGCCTAGCCAACGACTTATTAACCACACTTTGCCTCGCGACTAGCGCACCTATTGCCATCGCTCCAGCGATGAATCAACAGATGTATCACGCGCCAGTGACGCAACACAATATCGCCAGCCTCAACCAACGTGGCTTACATATTTGGGGACCCGGCAGCGGTGAGCAGGCCTGTGGCGATATTGGCAAAGGCCGAATGTTAGAAGCGCTCGAAATTGTCGAGCACGCCTTAGCTCTTTTTAGCCCAGTAAAACCTAGTTTTAAGCTATTAGTTACCGCCGGACCAACCAGAGAAGCGATTGATCCGGTTAGATATATTAGCAACCATAGCTCTGGGAAAATGGGCTATGCGATTGCCAAGGCAGCGCAGGAGATGGGCGCTCAAGTGACCCTAATCAGTGGTCCAGTAAGCTTAGCAACGCCGCAGCATGTTAACCGCATTGACGTGGTTAGTGCACAGCAAATGCACCAACAAACGCTAACACAAGCCAGCGAACATGATATTTTCATTGCCTGTGCCGCCGTCGCCGACTATCGACCAGCCAAAGTGTGCGAACAAAAAATCAAGAAAAATGACGATGAGATGTCAGTCACCATGGTGAAAAACCCAGATATCTTAGCCGATGTTGCCGCCTTAACGAGCGCGCGCCCCTTCTGTGTCGGATTTGCCGCAGAAACCCAAGATGTTGAAAAATATGCTAGAGGCAAACTCCAGGTTAAGAAACTCGATTTAATTGCCGCCAACAACGTCAGTGTTGCGGGACAAGGATTTAATAGTGATGATAATGCGTTGACTCTTTTCTGGGATGGCGGGCAACTTGATCTGCCGCTATCAAATAAAGAGTTGTTAGCAAAACAACTAGTAGTTGAAATTCTTAAGCATTACAATAAACACGCATAAACAACCCATTACATTATTAGTAAGCAGGATTATTTGCCACATGGCCGCACCAAAAAAATCAAATCGTCGTGAACAAATTTTACAATCTTTAGCCCACATGTTAGAAACCCCTGGCAAGCGTATTACCACCGCCAAACTAGCAGCAGAGGTTGGAGTTTCAGAAGCCGCACTTTATCGTCATTTCCCATCGAAAGCGCGAATGTTCGAAGGGCTGATTGAATTTATTGAGCAATCATTACTGTCGCGGGTTAATCTCATCACCAGTGAAGAGAAAGATACTGTAGTACGCTGCCATCACATCTTGCAATTGGTATTATTGTTTGCTGAAAAAAATCCTGGCATTACTCGCATTCTAACCGGTGATGCACTCTTAGGTGAGCATGATCGCCTACGCGATAGAATAAGCCAGCTTTTTGAAAAGCTTGAGACAAACATTAAACAGATACTACGAGAGCGTAAATTACGTGAAGGGAAAAGTTTCGATATTGATGAAGGCATATTAGCCAATATGCTATTAGCATTCGCCGAAGGCCGTGTGAATCAATATGTACGCAGCGGATTTAAGGTCAAACCCACCGACGGGTTCGAGCAACAATGGGCTCAATTTGAAAAGCTGTTAGGCTAAGCCTGTTTGTTAAATACTCCGCTATAACGTCTTATAACGGAGTACTTTAAGACTAGATACCGTATTGAGCGCGATAAGCGCTAACAGTAGCTAAGGTGTCACCCATTTCGCCCTTTTCGGTTAAGTAACCAATCAGGTCGCTCAGGGTGACAATAGAGATCATGGTTGAACCATAGTCACGCTCAATTTCTTGAATGGCAGACAATTCGCCTTTACCTTTCTCCTGACGATCCAGCGCAATCAATACACCAGCCAGCTCGGCGCCATGCTCATTGATAATATCCATCGATTCACGAATTGCCGTACCAGCGGTGATCACATCATCAACCAACATCACGCGGCCTTTAAGCTCACTACCGACTAAGCTGCCACCTTCACCGTGCTTTTTCGCTTCTTTACGATTAAAGCAATATGGCATATCGATATCATGCACTTCGCATAATTGAAGAGCCGTCGCCGATGCAATCGGAATCCCCTTATAAGCAGGCCCAAACAGCAAGTCATATTCAATGCCATTGTCGATCAACGCAGCGGCATAAAAACGCCCTAGACGCGCCAAGTCACGGCCGGTATTAAACAAGCCAGCATTAAAGAAGTAAGGACTAATACGCCCAGACTTTAAGGTGAACTCACCAAATTTTAAAACCCCACGCTCTAACGCAAACTCAATAAAATCAATTTGATACTGTTTCATAGCTGACCCCTATTTCAATATTTCTAACTGTAATTTGAATAAATCGCTGATACCGGTATCCGCTAATGCCAGCATCGACAACAACTCTTCATGGCTAAACGGTTCGCCTTCGGCGGTGCCTTGAATTTCAATCATCTTACCGTTGTCGGCCATCACGACATTCATGTCAGTTTCTGCGGCGCTATCCTCTGGATAATCCAAATCACAAACCGCTTCACCTTTATAGATACCTACAGAAATTGCCGCAATCATATATTTAAGCGGGTTTTTCTTAATCATCTTTTGCTCAAGCATATAGTTGATCGCATCGACCAATGCTACACAAGCGCCAGTGATTGAAGCCGTACGCGTGCCGCCATCGGCTTGAATCACATCACAATCAAGGGTAATGGTAAACTCGCCTAGCTTTTCTAAATCAACCGCCGCGCGCAATGAACGCGCGATAAGACGCTGAATCTCTAGCGTGCGCCCACCCTGCTTACCGGCATTGGCTTCACGACGCATTCTCGAATGAGTCGAGCGCGGTAACATGCCATACTCAGCGTTAATCCAGCCCTGCCCCTTACCCTTTAAGAAGCGAGGAACTCCGGGTTCTACCGTGGCATTACACAATACCTTGGTGCCACCAAATTCAACTAATACCGAACCTTCAGCATGTTCAGTGTAGTTACGGGTAAATTTAACGGGTCTTACTTGTCCGTTACTTCGTCCGCTTGGACGTTCAATCGCAGTAGTCATGGCATTGTCTCGGTTGTCTAATTTATTTGCCGCATATTATAAAGACCCAGCCCCAACATTGCCATGCTCAATATTGGTATTGGACCACAACAGCACATATACTCGATGGATAATAAAATCAGGAGGCTCAAGATGATTCACAGTATGACCGCGTTTTCGCGCCAAGATATTACCGCCCAATGGGGTAACGCCAGCTGGGAAATACGTTCGGTTAACCAGCGCTATCTTGAGACCTACATCCGCATGCCAGAGCACCTTCGCAGCTTAGAACCCATCTTGCGGGAGCGCTTTAGAAAGCGCCTGCAGCGCGGTAAAGTTGAATGTAATTTACGCGTTGACTCCATCGACAATCACACGTGTTTAAGCATCAATCAGGCCCTAGCTAAACAAGTCATCGAACAGGCTAATTGGGTGATTAAACAAGCTAACACTGGCAGTTTAAATCCATTGGACGTACTCAAATGGCCAGGCGTGATTGCCACCCCAGAGCAAGATATGGATATGATCAATAAGAGCTTATTGAGTAGCTTTGACCTTGCGATGGATGACTTTATTAGCGCCAGAGCTAGCGAAGGTGAGAACTTAAAGCTAATGATCACTACCCGCTTAACCAGCATTAGTGGATTAGTTGATCAGGTGCGCCAACAAATGCCAGATATTTTGGCGTGGCAGCGGGAACGCCTCAACAGTAAATTCGCCGATCTCAAGATCGAAGTAGACCACAACCGCCTCGAACAAGAGCTGGTGATGCTGGCGCAAAAAGTCGATGTAGCCGAAGAACTAGACCGTCTCGACAGCCATGTTAGCGAAGCTAACAAAATCATGACAAAAGGCGGCGCCTGTGGCCGCAGGCTCGATTTTATGATGCAAGAATTCAACCGTGAAGCCAACACCCTCGCCTCAAAATCAATCAACAGCAACATTACCCAAGCCAGTGTTGAGCTTAAAGTTTTAATCGAACAAATGCGTGAGCAGATCCAAAACATAGAATAGAGTTTACTTCAGTACCAACCTGTTCTCAACCGTCTAATATATAACAACTTACATTACACCTTCGTTTGTACATGTTCGTAATTGTTTGCTAAAGTACAGTGACAAGTGGTTACTAGATTGGTTACTAATTCAAACTAGTAACCACATCATTTTAGATTTAGTAACCACTTTGGGCTAGCATTATGAATGACAAGCAAATAAAAGCGTTTGTAAGAACAGGTGAAAAGACCCGCAAACCTGTTGGTGACGGTCTCTATATTAGAGTACAAACCAAAGGCCTTGCTTACTGGGAAGTGCGCTACACAATTAATGGCAAACGGCGCTTCATGACATTAGAAGGCGGCCAATACCCGATAATGCCGTTAGTTGATGCAAAAGCTGAAGCAGCAAGAATTAAACAACTCACAAGAGCGGGGACTGATCCGCTAGCAGAACGCCAACGCTTAGACGATGTATCAATACGAACTGTCGATGACCTCTTTGAAGATTGGCACCTTGATTTAGCTAAACGCCTAAAACACCCTAACATTCCTAAACGTATCTATACCAAAGAGATAAAACCCTCTATCGGTGGACTTGCCGTAGCCGACGTTAACGCCAGAGACGTTAGAGCTATCATCCATAAAGTGGCGCAAAGTAATCGCCCTGCAATAGCAAATGACACCTTGATGTATTGTAAGCAACTATTTAACCATGCTTGTAAGCTTGATCTAACCAACGCCAATCCCGCCAGTGCGTTCAAAGTAGCAGATGCTGGTGGTGTGGAGAAAAGCAGAGATCGCGCACTAAGTGTAGGCGAGTTGAAAAAGGTATTTAAAGTATTACGGGACAATGCGCAGATCTTTACCCGTGATAATTACATAGCGGTTGCACTGCTTGTATCCTTGGGCATTCGAAAAGGAGAACTAATTGCCGCACAATGGCAAGAGTTCGATTTTGAAGCGCAACTCTGGCACTTACCCGAAGGGCGCAGTAAAACAGGCGTTGCTATTACAATCCCTTTGCCTGATGCAGTCATTCCGTGGTTCAAGGAGCTACATTTCAGAGCTGGTGGATCTGCTTACCTATTTCCATCAAGGCGCGCCAGCAAGCGCAGAGCCTATATCTCTGATGATACCCTAAACCATGCTCTAGCAAAGATGTTTGGGCTAAAAGTTGATAGCAATAAACAGCCTTATGAAAACTTAATAGGAAAAGAAGGTGTAGAGCATTTCACCGTGCATGACTTACGCCGGACATGCCGAACTATATTATCTGAGGTTGGCGTTACGAGTGACACAGCAGAGCGTTGCCTCAACCACAAAATACCAGGCGTTAAAGGTATTTATGATCGATATGATTACCTCGATGAGCGTCGCGAAGCTCTAACTAAAATTTCATGCTTGATAGCGCCGCTGGTGGATGATTTATCGAATGTCACACCTTTCTCCAAGCTCGCATAACGGTCTAAAGTCAATAGCAGCCTAACCAGTGGAATGAACAAGAGATTGATCAAATGAAGAAAGATAAGTTCTTTAGAAACTGTCCAAGAACAGAAAACAAGAAGATACACATTACGGATGTAGCGAAAATACAACAATTCAGAGAAATTACTGACGATGACCTGCTAAAAGCTAGTAGTGGCCTTGGCTCATTGGGATTGGATTCATTGAACAATATTTTGACGTCATTAGATGCCCTAGATACTCTGGAACAACGGTCTTGGAATAACATGCAATTAGATGAGGTGTATTTATTGGAAAGGGGTCATATACGCCGTAAAACACTAAACCTTACCTCACGATGCAATCTTTTATTAACTGATATTTGTAATAACGAAGACCGTTTCATTCATTTAAGTCAGTCTATCACTGATCTTTTAGCCTTAGGTGAGCTGATCGGCATATACAACAGCAACATAGAAAACCTTCCAGCGCTAAGAGACAACGAAGTAAGAAAAAAAGGTCAAAGTACAGGCGGAAATAATGCCAATAAAGATAGTCGAAATATTAAAAAATTTGTCGTGGATGTAGTTCAAAAAATGAAACTAGAAAAGCGTGTTAACTCCGCTCCATTGCCAGATAAGGCACTTGCAACTCAAAGCTTCCTCCAGTTACATAGACAGGAAACTCTGGCCACCAGCACGATTCAAGATTATCTAACTGAAGCGAGTGGAGAGAAGAAAAAAGGTGGGAGACCTCCCAAAGGCAAGCCAACGCAAAATGAGCTGTTATCTTGGTTTAAGCAAACCTTTTCAGCAAACGATGTTCATTCACATTTCTTAGAAGACGAAAAATAACCACCCGTCCGCTAGCGTAACCCCCTATTACGCTAGCACTACCATTTATTAATCACCATTAAACGCATATATGCTTTCTCAAACCACACCGAACGAGAGAGATTATGAACAATAAATTCAAATACTTAGATCACGATAGAATTGTCAGAGAAGTAGAGAGAAAATCTATCACTGGCATCGGAAGAACCCAAGCATGGGTTTTAGAGAAAGAAGGGCAATTCCCAAAACGCAGAAAGCTTCATTCCTCTGGAACAGCGGTCGGTTGGATTTTGAGCGAGTTACTTCAATGGGTCCAAGACAGAGAAGTCGTCAATCCCGGTCCAAGTTCATGAGAAATCCATACGTAGATCCCATCGAGCAATACATCGACGAAAAGCGTTTGCTGCGTAAGCCTGAGTTGCAGAAACTTCTAGGGGTTAGCAGAGCCACGCTTGGGCGATGGATAAAGGGCGGGAAGTTCCCGCCGCCATCCTTGATTCAAAATGGCCGTTCCATGTGGTCTTTTGACATTTATCAGCTCTGGCTAGTCAATAGTTCGCCCTATGGCAGGTAAATAATCTGCTTTTCTGAGTCTCTAAATGACGCACATTGATACACTTTTAACGTAAATAAAACGAAAACTAAAATAGCCGTAACCACCGTCTACACTGATTTTCAGTAGTTTTAAGGGTTAGGTGATATGCGGTTCTTAAATAATATAGGGAACGATGACATGCCAACAACTCCCATTTTAATAAAAAGTAATATACTCATGAGCTTTACAATAACAAGACACAATTCATTACCATACTGTTACAAGAATCATTGCTATCAGATCCATAAACCAAAACATGGAGGGCACATCAAAGGAGTATTAGATAGAATATTCAACTCAATTGAAGCCATGCTATCTCATTACGCTAAAGTCTTTGTCGTAAGAATAGATCTACATCCAAAAGGTTTCAGTCCTGATAACAGCATTATGAGTCAATTCCTCAAGTCGTATATTCCTAAGCTAGAAAGACAATATAAATGTAAGGTTAGTTATCTATGCGCCAGAGAACAAGGCACTGAATCACCTAAGCAGCATTACCATCTAGCTCTAATGTTTAGCGGTCACAAGATTAACCATCCAGAAAACCTATTAAAGCAGCTTAAATCAACTTGGGAGGACAGCAACGCAGGAACCGCAGCTTATTTGTCTGATTCTTATTACATGATGTTCCGTGGAGTTAAATCATCGATTGATTCAGTGATATACCGTTTAAGCTATCTAGCGAAACAAGACACCAAAGAGCGCAATAGACCTGCTAATCATTTGTTACGTAACACAATCAAACTCAATGGCAGTTATCAAGATGAATCTAATCATGACGGCTTGCTGGTGGATCCGTTCATAACTCATCGTGACCACCAGCAAGCTCAAACGAAGGCAGAATATGTAACGCAGTAATAACAAGGCTTAGTACGCCCCGAATACTATTAAATGAATACGGTTTCATTTAATAGTATTTACTCAATATTGATACCAAGCATCCAAAAGTGCTTACGAGAGGAAGACCACAATGCCACGTTTAAAAAAACAATACTCAGTAACGCTATCAGACGAAACAATCGCACTGTTACAGTTCCTAGGGGAACGAATGACAGACTCTTTAGACCGAGACCTAAACCGATCGCTAACAATTGAGGTTGCTGCCCTATATGCCGCTCAAGCAAGCACTTTGGAGTTGCAATCCTTCACACGGAAACATGATATCAAAGGTCGAGAGTTATTCCCGAATAGCTTGTCGTTTGAAGCACTATTTGCAGCGGTGCAATTAAGGAGCTCGGGAGCCGAACCATTACTGTGAGCAAACACATTATTAATCGATAAGTTCTGGTGTTACGCAAGCCCCTAATTAGAGTGCAGAGGGCAACACATAACTGCGAATTTTAAGCTTTTCCGCAGCTTCAAAACATCCTAATTTCGGGTGTTTCGCAGTTATTAGGAAGTGCGAATTTTCGGTAATTCTCATTTTCTTTGTTATTCCCCTAAAACGAAAAAAATAAAACTACTACAATTCAATTGATTGGCTTGCTCACCATGAGAAATGATCACCCCCTTGTTCAACAGCACCAAACAGCTAGAACCCCATAAAATCGATGTGATTACACTTAAAAATTCGCAGTTTTCGCACTCAGATAAACCCGCGATTTCTACCACCCAAACGACGAAGCTTGATGTAGAACATTTATTGAGATCAAATACAGAAATTTTCAATAAAAAGCAGTATGATGCATAACAATTGAACACGAACAAAGCATAACTATTGAGAGCACACATGGACACAACCGAACAGCAATTTCTTAAAGCGTTAGACAACAAGCTATGGACAGCGGCTGACAAGCTACGCTCAACCTTAGATGCGGCGCAATACAAACACACCGTATTAGGTTTAATCTTTGTGAAGTACGTGTCTGATGCTTTTGATGCTCAAACAGCTAGCATTAAAAAAGACCTAGAAAATCAAAATCACGAGTACTATCTTGACCCGCAAGACTTTGATGGCGGTGTCACTGGTGATGAATATCTGCAAGAAGTCGCTATCGAATTAGAACAACGTGATTATTACACCGAAAACAATGTGTTTTGGATGCCAATGGAAGCACGCTGGCAGTTCTTGCAAGATAAAGCGCCACTGGTTATCGGCGGCAGTGAATTAGATATAAATGGAAAAACGAAGAAGATCACCTCAGTAGGTCACTTAATCGATAACGCCCTAGAAGCAATCGAACGTGATAACCCTAAATTAAAGAATGTACTGAACAAGCGCTATGGTCAGCTACAGATAGACCAAAGCAAGCTCAATGAACTGATCAACCTAATCGCGTCTATTCCGTTCTCTCATGACTCACTAAGCAGTAAAGACATCTTAGGGCATGTATATGAATACATGCTTGGTCAATTCGCACTAGCCGAAGGCAAGCGCGGTGGTCAGTTCTACACCCCTAAATCAATCGTTAGCATGATTGTTGAAATGGTTGAACCGTTTGAAGGGCGTGTTTATGATCCAGCGATGGGCTCTGGCGGATTCTTTGTCCAATCAGAAAAGTTCATTGAACAACACGCCCACCAACATAATGTTGATCCGCTATCTCAAAAACAAAAAATATCTATTTACGGACAAGAATATAACCACACCACTTGGCAGTTAGCCGCAATGAACATGGCGATCCGTGGTTTAGACTATAACTTCGGTAAAGAGCCAGCCAGTACTTACACGAACGACCAGCATCCAGACTTACGTGCCGATTTCATCATGGCGAATCCGCCGTTTAACATGAAAGAATGGAATGTCGGGGTCGACGATAACGATCAACGTTGGAGTCATGGCACACCACCAGCCAATAACGCCAACTTCGCATGGTTGCAACACATGCTGCATCACCTTGCGCCCGATGGTTCACAAGCCTTGTTACTGGCTAACGGCTCAATGAGTTCAAGCACCAATAACGAAGGCGCTATCCGCCAGTCTTTAATCGATAATGATTTAATTGAATGTATGGTCGCCCTGCCCGGACAACTATTTACCAATACCCAAATCCCTGCTTGTATCTGGTTTTTAACCAAAAACAAAGCCGCCAGAACCGACAAGGCAGGTCGTAAGTTACGCGATCGCAACGGCGAAGTATTGTTTATCGATGCCCGTAACCTAGGTTTCATGAAAGACCGGGTATTACGTGATTTTTCACAAGTTGATATTAGCCAAGTTGCCGACTTATTCCACGCATGGAAAACAGGCGAAGCCGTTAATGGTGTGAGCTATCAAGATCAAGCTGGCTTTTGTAAATCAGCTACCTTAGACGAACTTAAAAAACATGACTATGTATTAACCCCCGGACGCTATGTTGGCGCAGTGGCAGAAAAGGACGATGGTGTTCCATTTCCTGAAAAGATGACAGCGCTAACGGCTACATTAGGGCAACAGTTTGCCGAATCAGCCAAGTTAGAAGCTGAGATCAAGAAGAACTTGGCGGGGTTTGGTTTCAATGTCTAAATGGATTGATATAGAACTAGGCCAGTTCATAGAGTTAAAGCGTGGATATGACCTACCTAAAAGAGATAGAAAAAAGGGGACTATTTCGATAGTTTCATCTTCAGGAGAATCAGATTTTCACAATGAAGCTAAGGTCAAAGGACCGGGAGTCATAACCGGGCGATATGGAACTATAGGCAAAGTATATTACATCGAAGATGATTTCTGGCCACTAAACACAACACTTTATGTAAAAGACTTCAAAGGAAATGATCCGCTCTTTGTTTATTATTTTCTAAAGACAATTAGTTATAGTGATTATAGTGATAAAGCCGCCGTTCCGGGTATAAATAGAAATCATCTACACAAAGCACGCATAAAGGTTCCTGTCGATCCGACTTATCAAAGAGAGCTGGCGATTAAGTTATGGAATTTGGACAAGAAAATCACCCTAAACACCCAAACCAACCAAACTCTAGAAGCCATGGCGCAGGTATTATTCAAATCATGGTTTGTTGATTTTGATCCAGTGAAAGCCAAAATTTGCGGTGAACAACCTGTCGGTATGGATGCTGACTATTTACCCAAAGAAATTGCCGCATTATTCCCCGACAAATTAGTTGAATCAGAACTTGGTTTGATACCTGAAGGTTGGGAAGTTAAACCGATATCAGCTTTAATAAAGCTCGTAGGTGGCGGAACTCCTAAACGGTCTGAAGAAACCTACTGGAATGGTGATATTCCTTGGTTTTCAGTAAAAGATGTACCTAACTCATCAAGCGATGTATTTGTAATTGATACAAATGAAAAGATTACAGCTTTGGGTTTAAAGAAATCATCAACAAAGTTACTACCGACTGGAACCACCATAATCACAGCACGAGGCACTGTTGGTAAGATCGCGTTAGTGGCTACACCTATGTGCATGAATCAATCATGCTATGGTATTCAAGGAGCTAACGGTCTTGGTCCATACTTCAACTACTTCAATTTGAATCAAGCAGTGAGTACCTTACAACAAAATACTCATGGCGCGGTATTTGACACCATCACCACCAAGACATTCGAGACATACGAAACAGCCTTTAGTGGTAAGGATATTGCTAATGAATTTGACCGTGTTGTTTCGCCTCTACTAAGACGCATAGAGCTTAATGTGCGAGAAAACGCGAGCCTGCAACAACTCCGCGACACCCTGTTACCTAAGCTACTATCGGGTGAACTCGACTTAACCAAAGCACAGGATGACGTCAATGGCTGATTTAAGCATGGTAGATAAAAAGCAGCTTGAACACCTCTTTGGTATGGGAGGTGGTTATGTTCTTGATTTCTCCAATGCTACATTTTCAGAGTTTTTTAACGGTTTGAATGTCGCGATTGATAACGACAAATACGCGCTTAACGGTACATCGAAAGCGAAACGATTAAGAGTGTTTTGGTCGCAGGAATCAAATGCTATTGTTGGTGAGAGCATTAATGAATTGCTCAACTATGTTGTAGCTTTTAAACCAGACGAGGCTGGTGGCGATGTAACTGACTCGCATCGAGCTATCGTCAATAAATTGTGTGGCAACCAAAAGCAGGAAGTAAACACCGAAGCGTCTTTCTTAAAACAAGAACTTGAAAACATAACGTTGAATCATTTAAAGTTAGACATAGCTATGGAAACCGTTATCAAGCAGCGTATCAACGAGATAAAAATATGCTTGCATAACGAGGCTTGGTTATCAGTTGTATTTTTAACGGGGAGTTCACTCGAAGGCATATTGCTTAATGTTGCAGTACAAAACCCAAAAGTATTTAATCAATCCACTAGCGCCCCAAAACGAGAATCAAAAGTTAAGCCCTTTCACGACTGGACACTTAGTGAATTGATTGATGTTGCTTACTCAGTTGGCAGCATTACTCTAAACGTGAAGAAGTTCAGCCACGCACTACGAGACTTTAGAAATTATATCCATCCTAATCAGCAAGCAATGAGCCAATTCCAGCCGAATAAACATACGGCTAAAATCTGTTGGCAAGTGCTATGCGCAGCGATAATCGATTTATCAGATAAAAGGAGAGTAAGTTCTAATGTTTAAAATAGATCCCACCAGCAACCGTATTTCACGCATTCAAAGCAAAAGCTTTACCGAGTTAGGTTTCACCGAACGCGCACACCTGCAAGAGTGGCTAGCTAATCAACCTGATGCATTAGGTGAAGAGCTATTAATTATTCAAAAGGAGTTTGATGGCTTCGATGATACCCGTGAGCGGTTGGATTTATTAGCACTGGATAAAGATGGAAACTTGGTGGTGATTGAAAATAAGCTCGATGACTCTGGGCGTGACGTTATCTGGCAAGCGTTAAAATATGCGTCTTACTGCTCAACACTCATCAAAAGCCAAATAGTTGAGATATACCAAAGCTACTTAGATAAATATTGCAATGGCGGCGATGCGAGTGCGCTAATTTGTGATTTCTTAGATGTTCCAGATCCTGAAGAGCTAAAACTTAACACTGACAATGGACAGCGTTTGATGTTCGTTGCGGCAAACTACCGAAAAGAAGTGACCAGCACCGCATTATGGTTGTTAAGTCACAACATTCAGGTGCAATGTTTCAAGGTAACTCCTTATGTAATGAACGACGATTTATTCTTGAACGTTGAACAGATTATCCCGACTCCAGAAGTTAAAGAGCTAATGATCGGCATGAGCGCCAAGGAAGCCGACGAGAAAAATACAGAAGTGGTGTTAAAAAACCGCCACAAGTTACGATTGATTTTTTGGGAAAAAACATTAGAAGCCATCCAGAATAGTACCTGTGGTTTATTTAGTAATATTAACCCAAGTAAAGACCATTGGTTAAGTGCTGGTTCTGGCGTAAGAGGTTGCCCTTATACATTAATCTTTGGCATGAAAGAGGTGCGGGTTGAGCTCTGGCTAGCTGGCGCTAAGCTCGATGATAATAAGTTTTTATACGACAAATTATCAACAAAAAAACAAGACATAGAGCAAGCATTTGGAGACGAACTGGAGTGGTTGCGTTTAGAAGATAAGAAATCAAGTAGGATTCAGTTAAGTTACGCCTGCGATGGTTATAACAAGGAAAATTGGTCTGAAATGATTGAATGGTTAATTAATCATATGATCAAGCTAGAAAAAGCATTTAAGACCCCCCTCCAAGAAGTGAATAAGCAATTGAAAAACCTTAAAGCAGAACAGGAAGTTAACTAATGCCCAATCTTCTCTTAAACCAATTATCTGATATCGAGCTATTACAAGAAAGCTGCGAAGTTGAATGCAAACTTGCTGCTGGCGAGAAAAACGTAATCCATAAGGAGTCTGCATAATGGCGATTACCCTTGAGCAAATTGACGCGTGGCGTAATGTTGCATCAGAGTCACAACACCTTGAGTTTAAAGAAGCTAAGAATCAGTATAATGCGACCAAACTCTATAGATACTGCGTTGCCATTGCTAATGAAGGTGGCGGTCATTTGGTACTTGGTATGGCCGACAAGCCACCTCGTAAAATTGTCGGCACACGTGCCTTTGAAAATATCATAGATATAACGACTAAGTTGTTTCGAACCCTTGGCTTCCGAGTGGATATTGACGAAGTACAACACAATGATGGACGCGTTTTAGTTTTCAATATTCCCGCTCGTCCCAAAGGAACCGCTTATCACATTGAAGGTTCGTACTTAATGCGCTCAGGTGAAGATCTTGTTTCGATGAGCGAAGATCGTTTAAGAGAAATATTTGCAGAGGGCAATCGAAGTCCTACTTTTGAAAGCCAAGTCGCCCTGCCGAATACCAGTGCTGAAAATATTGTTTCGTTACTCGATACACAAAGTTATTTTGAATTAATCCAGATGCCATATCCCGCTGAGCGCGTTGGTGTTATTGATCGCTTTACTCGTGAGAAGTTGATTCAAAAGAATGGCAGCCATTTTGATATTACCAACTTAGGCGCATTATTGTTTGCAAAAAATTTGGAAGAATTTGACGGGTTATCACGAAAGGCTGTGCGGGTAACCACTTATGAAGGTAACAACAAGCTAAATACCAAGCGAGATATTACGGGTAATAAAGGCTATGCTCTTGGGTTTCTTGGACTAATAGATTACATAGAAAGCCAATTACCAGCGAATGAAGTAATTGGTAAGGCACTACGCGAAGCGGTGCCAATGTATCCTCAAATTGCCATTCGAGAATTAGTAGCTAATGCATTAATTCATCAGGATTTAGACTCTAAAGGCAACTCTGTTTCTATCGATATTTATGATAATCGAATTGAAATTAGCAACTACGGGATCCCCTGTATTGAAACAAACCGCTTTATTGATGAATACCAATCTCGTAACGAAAAACTCGCGGACTTGATGAGGCGACTACGTATTTGTGAAGAGAAAGGCAGTGGTATAGATAAGGTTATTACTCATGTAGAAGCCTTTCAACTGCCCCCTCCTGATATTAGAGCAGGTCAATTAAGAACCGTGGTAACTCTCTATGCCTACAAGGAGTTCTCAGAAATGGATAGAAGTGCCAAACTCAGGGCCTGCTATCAACATTGTGTTCTGCGATATATTCTAGGCGAAAAAATGACAAACCAAAGTTTACGCGAACGATTAGGACTACAGAGTAGGCAATCAGACATTGCCTCAAGAATAGTAGGTTTAGCGGTTGATGAGGGCATGATTAAATTAGAAGACCCTGACAGTACTTCTCGTCGTTATGCTAAATATATTCCTTTTTGGGCTTAATTGTTATTTGAGAGCAAACGTAAAAAGGTGCTCAACAATGATAAATACCAGTCATAGCAAGTGATTGCAATTTGATTGCTAATGCCGCCTATGACTCTGTTGTTTAATTGCAAACTAACGTCGACCTAATGTGTTTTATATTAAAAACGATAAAAAACAGTACGTTCCAATTTGATCGCTAATGTATTAGGTGGTAGTTTCTGAACTAGTCAAAGGTTTTTGGGTTAAAATGTCCGGACTTAATTCTGAAAAGCCCGGACCTCGACGATAAAAGCCCGGAGTTCAGTGAAACTGATTTACGGCAAGATAAATTGAAAGGCAAAGGAAGCTCATGATCACCGAAGACCAACTAGAACTGTTATGCCTTGATTGGTTTAAAGAACAAAATTATCAATATGCCAACGGTTACGATATTGCACCGGACGGCGAGTCGCCAGAGCGTGATGATTATCGCCAAGTAATATTAAAGGCTCGCTTACTCCACCAGCTAGCCGTTATTAACCCTGAGTTGCCAACCAGTGCATTAGAAAGCGTGGTGCAAACGGTATCACAACCTGAGTCCCCTATTTTAATTAAGAGCAACAGGGCATTTCACAAATGGTTAATTGAAGGGGTTGCGGTAGAATATACTTGCCCTAAAACAGGTGAAAGCATACCAACCCATGTTCAGTTAATTGATTTTACCAATGTTAATAACAACCAATTTTTAGTCGTTAATCAGTTTACGGTTGCTGGAACCAAAGGCAATCGCCGCCCAGATATCGTGGTGTTCATCAATGGCCTGCCTATTTCTGTTATTGAGCTGAAAAACCCTGCGGATCAACACGCCGATATTTGGCACGCTTTTAATCAATTTCAAACCTATAAAGATGAAATCAGTGATCTATTTGTTTTTAATGAAGCATTGATTGTTAGTGATGGTTGGATCGCCCGTGTTGGTTCCCTTACCGCGAATAAAGAACGTTATTTACCATGGAAAACTATTCAGAGCGAAGATGATAAGCCCTTACTTGAATTCCAATTAGAAACGATGGTTCGTGGCTTCTTTAATCAAGAGTTACTACTAGATTACATTCGCTATTTTGTATTGTTTGAGGTTGATAACGGCGCTGTCATTAAAAAAATCGCAGGTTATCATCAATTCCATGCCGTGCGTGAAGCGGTTAAAGCAACAGTTATCGCAGCAAGCCAACCGACTAATGGCATAGCAGAGCCAAGGGCTAATTATGGCAACAAGGTAGTTGCTGGCTCGGGTAAAGCGGGTGTTATTTGGCATACTCAAGGTTCTGGTAAAAGTATTTCGATGGTGTGTTACGCCAGCAAATTATTACAACAGAGCGAAATGAATAACCCAACTATTGTGGTTGTTACTGATCGTAATGATTTAGATGGTCAGCTGTTTAACACCTTTAGCATGGCGCAAGAAACCTTAAAGCAGTTGCCACAACAAGCGGATGATCGAGACTCGCTGCGTGATTTGCTGTTAAGCCGTAAGTCTGGCGGCATTATATTTACCACCATTCAAAAATTCGCCTTACTTGCAGCCGAAACCGAGCACCCAGTATTATCTAAACGCAGCAATATCGTGGTGGTATCCGATGAGGCTCACCGTAGTCAATACGGAAATAAAGCGCGGCTGGTGGATGTTAAAGACAGTGATGGCGTAGTCGTTAACCAAAAATATGTCTTTGGTTATTCTAAATATTTAAGGGATGCTTTGCCTAGTGCTTCGTTCATTGGCTTTACTGGCACACCTATCGCAATGGATGACAAAGATACTCGCGCGGTGTTTGGTGATTATGTCTCTATTTATGATATTCAGGATGCGGTCGATGATGGCGCAACCGTACCGATCTATTACGAATCACGCCTCGCTAAACTTGATATTCGACAAGATGAAATTGAAGCCCTTAATGATGATGTTGACGAAGTGCTGGAAGACGAGGAAGAGATCGGAGCTAAAGAAAAAGTTAAGTCCCATTGGGCAGCACTTGAAAAGCTAGTTGGCGCAGAGCCACGCATCGAACAAGTAGCATTAGATTTAGTGAATCACTTTGAAGCCAGAACCAGTGCTTTTCCGGGTAAAGGAATGATAGTTGCCATGAGCCGTGAGATTTGTGTTGATCTATACAATGCAATTATCAATTTACGTCCCAACTGGCACAATGACGATGTTGAGAAGGGTGCCATCAAAATAGTAATGACGGGCTCTGCGGCTGACCAAGCAAAATTTCAACCACACATCCATAGCAAGCATGTCAAAAAGTTATTTGAGAAGCGCTATAAAGACGAAACAGACCCTTTGCAGTTAGTGATAGTACGTGACATGTGGTTAACGGGTTTTGATGCGCCCTGCTGTCACACAATGTATATCGACAAGCCAATGAAAGGTCATAACTTAATGCAGGCGATAGCACGTGTTAACCGCGTATTTAGAGACAAAGCGGGTGGTTTGGTTGTCGATTACATTGGCATAGCTAGCGAGTTGAAAAATGCATTAAAAACCTATACTAGCTCACAAGGCAAAGGTCAGCCGACCGTTGATACAGCTGAAGCATTAGCATTCTTAATTGAGAAAATTGAAGTTATTCGAGGCATGTTTGCAACCCCTGTTGATGGTAATGCATTCTCGTATTTATATGACTTTGAAACCAAAGCGCTGCAAATATTACCCGGTGCTGTTAATCATATTTCAGGGTTGTGCTCGAATCCTAAAGGTGAACGTGACGGTAAGCGGCGTTTCTTAGATGTGATGATTGCGTTAACAAAAGCATTTTCATTATGTAACACCATGGATGAAGTTGCTGAGTATCGTAAAGAAATCGCTTTCTATTCAGCTATAAAAACCGCATTCTTAAAGCATTCATCAGTTGATAAAAAACGTAGTGATGAAGAACGAAACTCTGCTTTTAAGCAAATAATCGATAATGCAGTTATCGCCGATGGTGTTGATGACATTTTCAAAATGGTTGGTTTAGACAAGCCCAACATTGGCTTGCTGTCTGACGAATTCTTAGAAGATATGAAAAACATGCCGCAGAAAAACCTTGCGGTAGAGCTGCTTGAAAAACTGCTCAAAGATGAAATAAAGGCGCGACTAAAAACCGACGTGGTACAAGAGAAAAAGTACTCTGAACGCATCATGGAAACCCTGCGTAAATACCACAACCGCAGCATTGAAACCGCGCAAGTAATCGAAGAGTTAATCAAATGGGCTAAAGAAATGGCCGCCGACTCGGAGTTAGCAGAAAAACTTAACCTATCGACCGATGAAATAGCCTTTTACCGCGCCTTAATCGCTAACGAATCATCGGTCCGAGAGCTAGGCGATGACAACCTTCGTAAACTAGCCATAGAATTAACCCTGCAACTACGAAAATCCGCCACCGTCGACTGGCAAATGCGCGACAGCGTAAGAGCCCGCATGCGCAACATAGTTAGACGCCTACTTCGCCGATGGAAATACCCACCAGACAAAGCGGATGAAGCTATTAAGTTAATCTTGGAGCAAGCTGAAGTATTGGCTGATAGTTGGTCTTAGTTTACCGAGTGTTTACACCAGCAACGAATTTTATGAAAGAGAACATTATGATAATAAATACAACGATTTTAGCGGGAAATATCGTTTATGACTAACACTGCAACTAAAACAACAACGGTCACACCTATTCAAGCGACACCGCAACCAGTAAAGCCTTTGACTCTCACACAGCGCATTGATGCTGACGAAGGACTTAAAGCAAAACGGAAAATACTCACTGTTGTTTCTCTGATCTTATTAGCCATCGTGTTTTCTGGCGCAAAAGTGGTAGAGGCTAATACCTTTATCATGAAAATTAGCTTTACCAACCAAAATGGAATTGCCTATTTACTCTTACTTTCCATCGTTTTTTTGATGATCCGCTACTATAACTACGCTCGCCCGTACCATGATGAATTATATAATAAGTGGACAAATAGAATGCTAAGTGAACCGTTTTTCTATTCTACACACCCTTACGAAGATGAGCTTGCAGGCTTAGTATTGGATAGGATTCCTAACAAAATTAATATTGACTCCATCCGCTACAATGAAGGGAGCTTTAGTTTTAAGTATAAATGTTCATGGCTATTTGTTAGGAAATTCACTTATATATGGACTTATTCAGAACAAGATGACTACCAGATAATAGACGCTCGTGTAGGTTGGAGGGATTACCTCAAAGTACTTGCATACGAAACAAAGCATCAATTTAAGAGCTATTTTATCCACCGTGAAAATTTAGATATTTTAGCTCCCTATTTGTTGGGGAGTGTAGCGATAATGAGTTTTGTACTTAATGAAGAAGTCATAGCTATTATAAAAGGATTTACCTCGTGAATATTAATCTATGGAAATCTATATTAGGGTTTGTCGCTATTGATAAATACCCTAACTTACCATGTCCTTATTGCTTTAAAGAGACACTAAATATTGACAGAGATAGCATTGTTAGCCGCGAAGTCTCCGACAATTATAAAAACATTGCTTCACGACATTTCAACTTAGAAATAGAGAAGCAACGCGAAGAAAGTTTAAAGCATGGTGATACAGTTAAAGAAATGTGGGAGAGCAATTCTCTATTAGGAACTATTGGAGCCATTGGTTTTGTGATCAATGAAGTTCTTAAGCCAAGTTATAATTTTCATAAATTCACAGCATTTATGTCTTGTAAAAATTGTGGAGACAATGTCGCCGTGATGGGCCTATCACAGGAACATAAAAAAAAGACAGAGAACGAAAAACAATTGCCTGCGCTGTACAAAATTGATCATTTTTCAACTCCCATCTCCATATTCAAGATTAATGAGCAGGTGCCAGCATCCATACAATTTGAGCTATTGGGGGCATTTAGCTATTTTCATATCGATACCAATTCTTCTGCTAACAAATTGCGCAGAGCAATTGAGAACTTTTGCAGCGAACTTGGCATGGCTAATAACACTCTTGGCCGCCAAATAATTCAGTTAAAACAGTTTCACCCTGTCGAGGCGGGCTTACTTAATACACTACGTTTAGTTGGTAATGAAGGTACTCATGCTAATGGAGTGCTGGAAGATGACCTTTTAATGGCTTTTGACATTGTAGAAGAGGTATTGGCATTATTTCCTCGATTAGAAAAGTTAGAACGCTTAAAAGCTTCGCAAGAAATACTAATTAATAAATTCGATAAGAAAAAGAAACAAGCTGAGCCTAAGCCTCTAGAGCTGAGTAAATAGCTTTGCAAAATACATAGGAGTCTCTAATGACTGACAACGTGATCCCAGACGCACCTAAAGGTGAGTTTATTTTGTTTCAAAGCGCAGACGGCAGCACCAAAGTTGAATGCCGCTTTGAGTCTAATACTTTATGGCTAACTCAAAATGCAATGAGCGAACTATATCAAATTACCCCGCAAGCAATTACTCAGCATATTAAAGCCATTTACGATGAGGAGGAGCTTGTACAAAATTTAACTTGTAAGTATTACTTACAAGTTGGGGTTGAGGGAAAAAGGCAAGTTACTCGTAATAAGTTACATTACAGTTTAACTATGATTCTTGCGGTTGGTTATCGAGTACGCTCTATACAAGGTACACAGTTTAGAAAATGGGCTACAAAAACCATTGAGGAATATTTAACGAAAGGCTTTGTCATGGACGATGAAAGGCTAAAACAACCTGATTCGAGCGCCTACTTTGAAGAGTTACTTAATCGTATTCGTGATATTCGCTCTTCTGAAAAGATGTTTTGGCGTAAAGTATGTGATATCTACGCCACCAGCATTGATTATGATGGCAAAGCGCAGCAAAGTATGAATTTCTTTGCACAGGTACAAAATAAAATGCATTGGGCAGCACATGGAAATACGGCTGCTGAGGTTATATATAAACGAATTGATTCAGATAAACCCCATCTAGGGCTAACAAATTATACGGGTAAAGAGTCAGGCAAAGAGCCAACCCGAAAAGAAGTCATGGTAGGTAAGAATTACTTATCGGAGGAAGAACTGGATGTACTGAATCGACTAGTCACCTCCTACCTTGAATTTGCAGACCTTCAAGCGAAAAGTGGTAAATTAATGAAAATGGCTGACTGGTCAAATAAGCTTAATGACTTTCTCAAATTGAGTGACTTTGACGTATTAACACATGCAGGTAAAATATCTGCGGCTCAAGCAAAGCAAAAAGCCAAACAGCAATATGATGAATATAGACGTGTGATTGATATGCAACCAACCCAAGTTGATCAGGATTTAGCAGACGCAATCAATAAATTACAAAAGAAGTAGCAATAATAATGAATAAATACAATGACATTAGCGAGCTAATCAATCTACTCGAAATGAAGAAAGACCAAGTTATTGAGGATGCAAAGCAAGAAAGGTTAGAGTGTATCGCAAGAATTGATGCGTTGCATAAAGGCGCAGAGACATTCGAAGATGAAGTAATTTTAAAATACATCGAATTGAAAAATATTACCGATACCTCAAACCACATAAAGTCTTTAGGAGTTAAAGCAAAATCAGGTCGAGTTTTCTCATCTTTAGAGGTAAGCAACCTAATTAAAGAGGATAACGGTCAAGTAAACGAAGTCTTATTACGTATAGCTACTGATATTTTTAATGGTAATAAAGATGCAGCGAAGAAAAGAAGCCGTTATATGTGATCTTGATATTCCAGCAAACCATATTACACATTTCTTTTGTTTATAAAACATCATGATAAAAACCAATAGTGGAATAAAAAAACAGTGGCGGCGATCAATCAAGCGGCTTCGATGATACTGGCAAGGCTCGGGACAAAACCAGCTCTACGCACAAAGAACCTACACCTAGCCGTTTCAATGTGGGAGCGAAACCTGATTTACAGTTTACAAAACATTAAGAATATTTCAATTGAATTATTCTTAATGTTTTTCCTCAAAGGAAAACAGCAACGACAGGAAAGTTTAAAGAAACTCACACGAACCAAACGGTTACTAATGTGGTTACTAACGATCACTTCAGTACCACCAACAAGCACTAAGACTGCGACATACCTGCAATCAGCACTTTTACTCAACATTCAGATCCAGAATATTGAGTAGCACTCTTAAATGTTTCACCATGCCCTCACGCTATAAAATAGGTCACTCTCACAGACCTATTTTCCATCATGGTTTTCCCTATTTCTTACCTTGGTGACGAGCATTGTTTGGGTTTAATTGATTACTACAGTTGTCTTGCGATTTATGATGTGCAGGATTAGTACCTAAGGTACCTTTATTAGGGTCTGTTGATCTTTTAAGTTCATAATTTATACATCGTGGTCCTATGTGGCAATTGCCAAACAAAAACATTGTGGCCATAAGCGGTTAATCAACGGGAAAATCAGAGTAATAAATGAGGTGTACCATATCCAAACGGTGAATGGCGCGATAGCCAACTTTAAAGGCTGGATTAACGGAAAAATGAAAGGTGTGGCAACGAAGTATTTATCAAATTATCTTGCGTGGTTTAAGGAAAGCAACGCAACGCAAAGCTAGATAAACAGCAAATATTAGTCGCGGCTTACGGGTGACAACAGTATTTTGGAACAGCGCCTTTTTTATAGACACGACCAGTAAAAATCATAAGATTAGATAGCTTTTTCCACTGTTCGTTTGATAGCATTGTTCGCGGCATAGTTTCTTTGGTGTTTTTGTTTTTAGCGAAATTATTATACCAAGTTACTACGCTGCTCAAAAACTAGTCTCAAAAGATCAACACGCCCTAATAAATTCGATAAAAAAAGCAAACAGGCAGAGCCAAAATCACTAGCGCATAGGAATATTTAATGACTGAAAATTTAATTCCAGACGCACCTAAAGGTGAGTTTGTTTTATTTCAAAGTGCAGACGGCAGCACCAAAGTTGAGTGCCGTTTTGAATTTGATACCTTATGGCTCACTCAAAATTCAATGAGTGAATTATATAACATTACCCCACAAGCTATTACTCAACATGTGAAGGCGATTTATGAGGAGGAAGAACTTGTACAAAATTCAACTTGTAAGCATTACTTACAAGTTGGTATTGAAGGGGCGCGGCAAGTAACTCGCAATAAATTACATTACAGCTTACCAATGATTATTGCTGTTGGTTATCGAGTGCGATCCGTACAAGGCACTCAGTTTAGAAAATGGGCCACCAAAGCAATTGAGGAATACTTGGTTAAAGGCTTTGTCATGGACGATGAACGATTAAAGCAACCGGAATCTAGCCCTTACTTTGATGAATTACTCAATCGCATTCGTGATATTCGTTCTTCTGAAAAAATGTTCTGGCGTAAAGTGTGTGATATCTATGCCACCAGCATCGACTATGATGGCAAGGCACAACAGAGTATGAGCTTCTTTGCACAAGTACAAAATAAGATGCATTGGGCAGCACATGGCAATACGGCGGCAGAATTAATTTATCAACGTATCGATGCCAATAAGCCCCACTTAGGCTTAACTAATTATTCAGGTAAGGATTCCGGCAAAGAACCAACCAGAAAAGAGGTAGTAACTGGTAAAAACTATTTGTCGGAACAAGAGTTAGATACATTGAATCGCTTAGTCACCTCTTATCTTGAATTTGCTGACCTACAAGCGAAAAATGGTAAATTAATGAAAATGGCTGACTGGTCGAGTAAGCTTAATGACTTCCTTAAATTGAGTGACTTTGACGTATTAACACATGCAGGTAAAATATCAGCAGAACAGGCGAAGCAAAGAGCCAAACAGCAATATGATGAATACCGACGCGTAATTGATATGCAACTAACTCAAGTTGACCGGGACTTAGCTGACGCCATTAATAAATTACAAAAGAAGTAGCGGCTTCGATGATACTGGCAAGGCTCGGGACAAAACCAGCACTACGCACAAAGAACCTACACCTAGCCGTCTCAATGTGGGAGCGAAACCTTCTAATACATTGTACAAAGCAATATAAATATTTCAAGTAACTTCAGATGTAGGGCAAGATTAGCTTAATCCACTTCAAACCAACCGACTGGTTACTCATCTAAAAATGAAAATTGAAGGATGCCCTGTAACGCCAGTCCGTAAGTAAATCTAACCAACCCTCTACATTCAGATCCGGAATATAGATTAGATGGCTTTTTAAACGATACATAAAACATGTTAAACAAAGATTAAGCTGTTTTCAGCAAGCCTTCCTTACTCATCAAAATAATCCACTTTTATAAAATAGTGGTGACCAAATGTCACCTCGCTAAATTGTTAATCCTTCAGTTTGATAACTAGCAAGGAACGCAGATGTGACTAACTTTGTTGTACATGACTTACGACGAACTTGCGCCATATTAATGGTGAGATTGATTTTTACCATTGGCGAATTTTTCAGTTCAGGAATAGATACAATGGTTCATTCAATCAAAAGTTAATTTTAGTTTACCTATGGGTACCAAATAAGCATAACGCTGCTAAAGTTAACTTATGGGGTTGTATGTCAATAATAAAGCAAACGTTAGGTAGAGTGGTTAAAAGTACCAATATGCCAGATTTAACAAAAAGCTTTTCACCTGAGCAGTTAGCTGAAGCGATTACAGCTAAGCGCACAGGCATGAAGCTTACATTGGTTGACGTATCTATAGCACTATCCCTCTCAAAACCTACCCTGATCAAAATTGAAAAGGGTGATTAGGCCAATGAGGTCTGGCTTATGGGAAATAATGACTCCCTTTGGCATAAAAAATCCTACCTTATACAAAATAACCAACCGCTCAGCAAAGTTGCACCTGTAATTATATCAAGTCATCAGACAATTTTTGACTGTTCGACTTCGAAAAAAAACGCCCTTTAGCGTCAAGCACTAGGAGGATCAACCCACCGATCCTTTCATTTTGATCTTAATTTAGCCTAGCCCAACCACGCCACAACAACCCAAAAATTAACACCCACAACGCCGTTAACAAAGTTAACATTATCGACATTCATTACAGCCAGAAGATGTTAAATATGTTACTTTTGTTAATTGCCGCTTCATATTTACACTAACCATGTTGCCGCCAGATCAGTAAGTAAGCACGCGACGAAGAAGGCGCGCAATAACTACACTGGGGGGTGAGGCACCATGGAATTAATATTTAACATTCCCAGCTCTTTGATCGAGAGATTGCATCGCACTTGTTAACGATTACCGCTAGCAGGATCGGTCGTTTGATCGACGTAACAAAGACGACAAAGGATCTTTTGATATTGGAGGATAAAAAATTTATTTGATCGGATCAGATGAATCACTATTCAGAGCTATATCTTCAATGAATTCACTAGAGGAGCTACTTAGTTCACGCGCTAATGCACCACGTCTTGGCAACGTTTGGTCTTAGTTGATTTTGTATTAGCAGCCATAATCTGATATTTGACGGATATTTTATTAAGACTATTAGTGTGCCTATCGTAAGAGATAGATGATTTAAAGAGAGGACAAATGGTAAAGCTTAGGGAGAGCGATTTGGTTTTGGGATAGGAGGTCACGTGCAGGGGCATGAGGCCATTTGATTTCCCCCCACCAGCATTACGCTAAGTAGGGGGAGTTTAATCGAGGAAAGCTCTATGCTGCCTCTATTAAGTATTATTACTTACCTTGTATATGGTGAGATGCCGCCGCACTAAAGACCACGTCGGTCGAACTATTGAGTGCGGTTTCTGCCGAGTCTTGAATAACACCGATGATAAAGCCAACAGCAACTACCTGCATCGCAATATCGTCGTTTATGCCAAACAGACTACAAGCCAATGGAATCAGCAGTAGCGAGCCACCAGCAACACCCGATGAACCACAAGCGGCGATTGAAGCGATTACGCTAAGCAGTAATGCTGTCGCAAAATCAACTTCGATGCCTAACGTATTCGCAGTCGCTAGGGTTAGTACGGTAATGGTAATCGCAGCACCGGCCATGTTAACCGTTGCGCCAAGGGGAATAGATACAGAGTAAGTGTCCTCATGCAGATCAAGTTTCTTGCACAGTGCCATATTTACTGGGATATTCGCCGCAGAACTACGGGTAAAGAATGCCGTAATGCCCGACTCGCGCAGACAGGTAAGGACTAACGGGTAAGGATTTTTCTTAGTCACTAAGAACACGATAATAGGGTTAATAATCAACGCAATAATTAGCATAGAACTAACTAACACTACCACCAAGTGGCTATACCCACTGAGTTTTTCAAAACCGGTTGTGGCAACAGTGTTGGCCACTAATCCTAAGATACCCAGCGGTGCTAGCTTGATCACTAAGCGCACGACAAATGAGATAGCATTGGCGATATCATGCACCATCACCTTGGTTGACTCGCTGCCTTGCTTTAGGGCGATACCTAAACCAATACCCCACGCCAAGATACCGATAAAGTTACTGGTGGCAATCGCATTAATTGGGTTATCAACCACCTTAAACGCAAGTGTGTGCAACACTTCGCCTAAACCTTGTGGCGGATTAGCATCCGCGCCCACTAAGTCGAGAGTAAGCATCGTGGGAAAAGTAAAACTCATGATCACAGCAATCAGCGCGGCTGAGAGTGTACCGATAAAATAAAGGCCGATAATCGGCTTTAAGTTGGCGTCACTATTAGTCTTCTGATTGGCGATCGAAGATGCCACCAGCACAAAAACCAAGATAGGGGCGACCGCTTTTAACGCACTAACAAATAGTGAACCAAAGAACGAAAGAGACTTTGCGAAATCGGGCATGGTCATCGCAACAGCGATTCCGACCACAATGGCGATAATAATTTGGCTTACTAAGCCGAGGGATTTAAGTTTTTGCAACATCAATACAGTACCTATTTATTGTTATTAGAAATGTTATACCGCCTGAGTGTAAACGGGTTAAGGTCTAATTTCATTAAACAATTACTCTGCCATAAAAAAAGGGCGCTATTTAGCGCCCTTATTGATTTCAATGGTGGGTTAGCAGAAATTATTCTGCCACGGTTATTGTTTCCTTTAGATCGGCAACAATATCCGCTTCGTTGAATAATACCGGACGCCAGGTTTTAGCAGAATAGAGCTGAGTTTGATCATCGAAATGTACTGACTGTGGGTCATGAGACTGGCTTAACGTCAATATTGCTTGGGCTTGCGGGCCCTGTGGCGTCATTTCCAATGCCATGGCAAAGCTCGTTCCATAGTTAACCCGATAGGCCGACTCACCATTAAATAAAGAAAGCTGAGTAGCCGCCTGCTTTTCACCAATCTCCAGCGTCGCAAATACCGAGGTGCTGGCCGATGGCCTTGCCGCTTCAGCCATATTCATCACGCCTTCATAACTATAACCACCAGTGACCGGTATTCTAGTGTCGCCTTTTAGCACATACTGAATATCGCCAAGCTTGCTGTCGAGCGCGATACCCGCCGTCATTAGACGTGCCACCGCGCCGGCTAATGCTGGAAGCGCATTAACAGGGTTTAAGTCTGTTGGCGTAGTTGCCGCTTTTTTGGCATCAAACGGGGTCTTAAATAATGACGGTGCAAGCGCGGTATGACTCGCCCAACGATAGGCATGCAAGAATTCACGCATGATGTGTGCGCCCTTGCTGTCGACATTGTAGTGTCCATCCCAAGCCTTAAGTACCGCACACGCAGGCGTCAGATCAATACTTTGGCCAGCCGCTTCAACAACTGGTTGCGCTTCACACAGTGATACCAATTGGCCTCTCAGTTTACCCGAGAACAACGAGCGATTATCAACAATGGTGTCGCGTAACTCGTTTAATGAGAACAAGTTATCCACCCCAGCGACGCCATTACCCGACATATCAGAAATAAGCTGTGCATTATGTCGAGTTCGGGTGCTCCGCTCAGTGCGCTCTGGACCATAGGCGATACTGTAACCTTCGAGAGGTTGCGCCAAGTTAGTCAACCAATGACTACTATTAGCATTAAAGACGTAATCATTGCGTACCTGTTGTGGCGCCGTCACCACCGAGCGCAAACCAGGCGTCACATCCGACTCAAATTTAAGCCATTCATGCAGCGAAGTATTGCCCGGTAGCAGAATCGAACCGCCACCATTTTGCCATAACGAGGAACCCGGCTGTTTCTTGACTGCCCCTTGCAGATAACTCTCAGTGGCAGCACTAAACGCTGGCACGTTGGTCGCATCGATATAAGTGGCATTGCCAGATTTGTCCACCATCACCGTATTCGCCCAAGGATTACCTTGGATCTTAGTAAACTGCGTAATCACATCTTGAGCGCTTTGCGCCTTATTAATCGCCAGCCACTGATCTAGCACCTGATTATTATTACTATTGGCATCGCGATAGGTAATCGCGCTGGTATGTGACCAGCCCAAGAACGGGCTGATACTGCTCATATCAATCACCGGGCCAAAGTGCGAGAAATACACTGTTTTCGGGATCATGGTGGTGTTGCCACCGCCGATATTCACCTCAACCGAGATGTCCTTGGTCGCCATAGCAATTGACTCGCCGTCATACATGTAACGCGTTGGGTCGGCAGGATCGAGAGACAATTGATACAGGGTGAAATGCTTAGCTTGAGACACCGTATGGGTCCATGCCACGTCCTTATTGAAACCAAGCAGCACCCCGGGTAAACCTGCAAATGTCACACCAGTCACATCGAGTACGCCAGGGATAGTTAGATGGTTTTCAAAGAAACGAAGTTCGCCATCCCAGGGAAAGTGTGGGTTAGCGAGTAGTAATGCGTTGCCGGATTCGGAGCGAGCAGCGCCGATGCCCCAACCGTTACTACCAATGCCGGTGTTTTTTAATACATGCTCCCGGTCCAACTTCACATCAAGCTGGGCATATTGACTCTGTTTTTTTGTCGATTTGTTGCCCACCATCGGTGGATTTGCCGCAGCAATGGCAGGTGCAAGACGACGACCACTGGCGAGCAAAGAGATGTCGATGGTGTAAGCCAATAGATCCTGAGGGGTAATTGGCGTGACCCACGCGGCGCCAACACAGGGTGTCGGATAATTATCGGGTGAACCACGTTGCGCTAGTGAATCATTAAAACCTTTAGCGTAACCTTCTAATACATCGCGTGCTTGCTGCGTAATACCGTCCCAGCCACTGGTGGCTTGCGCCGGTATATCCAATGCTTTGTAGCCCATATCACTGGCAACATTTACATTGCCAACACCAGGCCCAAGATAGAGTGATTTTAAGCCCTTAAGCTTCATTATTTGCTCAGACAGAGTACACATATTATCTTTCATTTGCGCAAACGCAGTACCGTAGCCTAAACTACCGTAGTTGTCCGCGGTAATATGCGGCACGCCATAACTGGTATAGCGTATTTGTGCCGAATAAGGGGCGCGCTCTGAGTTTTCGACTTCCTTTTTAACGTCATCATTATCAGAACAACCAGATAAGGCTACTGCGACAGCGATGGCACTCAGCTTGACAGAAATATTTTTCAACGTGACTCTCCATTAATTTTGGGGCTGGATACTGCAACCGAATTTTAAGTGATGTAATCAGTTGAAATATAACCGCAAGTTTATTATTTGTATTATTATTGAGCTGTTACTCTACTAGACTAGCACCCATTACATATTAGTCGTTAGTAATATTTGATTTTGCTCATATTTTAGTTTTATCCACTAACAACCTCAAAATAAATACCATAATATACTGATAAATAGACAAATAAAGTTGGCACGGTGATTGCTAACAATATTAACATCAACACAAGATAAGGAATTAGCATGCAATCTACTTGGCAAATATGTCAATTTGAGCTCACTCGATTATTTCTCACTAAGCGTGGTGGAATATTACTCACCGCCTTTGCGGTTATTTGGTTTATTATTTTCAAATACCCAGTTTTTGAGGCGGTAAAAATCGTTAGTAACCCAGCCTTTGGCGATAACGTTAATGTTTTCTCCGATCAACTCAATCTGCGTCACTTGATGACTTGGCCCTACAGCGAACTGGCCATTTATTGGTTGTTTGCGGTCATGGCCTTTCCAATCACTGCGGTATTAATGAGTTCAGACCAACTTGCCTCAGATGCTAATCGCGGCACCCTGCGTTTTCTTTTATTGCGCTGTAGCCGTCATCAATTATTGTTCGGTCGCTTTTTCGGTCAGTTACTTATTGTTAGCATATTGATTGGGTTAACCTTATTCGCTGCGCTTACCATGGCAGTAGTACGTGATGGCAGCCTGCTCCTAAGTACGTTTGATCAACTTGGCTTTATCGCGATTAACCTCGTGATCTTGTGCCTACCTTTTATTGCGCTGACTAGCTTACTCAATATCGTCTTAAAATCATCAAAGCTATCCATCGTGATGATCATCATTATCATCCCTATTTTCAATGGCATCATTAGCTATTTGAGTCTATATATAGCGCCAATTGATAACCTGCTGCTACTTTTACCCGGCATACAACTTATTGACACGTTACAGATGCCGGCATTTGATGCCGCCGCGCCAATCCTCACCCCATTGCTACAGACCGTAGGCTACCTAGCGCTTGCGCAATTCATCTTAACTAGGAGAGCGCTATGAGTTCACTAATTAGCTGTCACGGCATTAACAAGTATTATGGCAACAAGCAGGCGTTAAAAGACGTTAGTTTCGAACTAGAACAGGGCACCACCACCGCATTGGTCGGTCCCAATGGTGCGGGTAAAACCACATTATTTAGTGTGTTATGTAATTATCATTTGCCTAGCTCTGGCAGTGTCAGCATCTTTGGCCACAAACCTGGCAGCAAAGCGCTGTTTGATCAGGTGGGCGCATTGCCCCAAGATGCCCAGCTAGACCCTCGCTTTGCGATAAAACATCAACTGGAATTTTACGGTAAGTTACAAGGGTTTAATAAAGCTAAGGCGCGCAGCGAAACGCAGCGAGTGCTGGAGTTAGTCGAATTAAGCGAAGTGATTAACGAGCGTCCAGGGGCATTAAGCCACGGCATGCGTAAACGCGTCACCATTGCCCAAGCACTGATCGGCGAACCTAAACTGGTGATGCTCGACGAGCCAACCGCAGGGCTAGATCCCGCTAACGCCAAAAATATCCGTCAACTAGTGATGGATCTCAACGGTGAAACTAGCTTCCTAATTAGCTCCCACAACCTCGATGAATTAGAACGCCTATGTGATACGGTTTTACTGTTAGAGCACGGCAAGCTTACGCAACAGAAAGTGGGGCAACTAAGCACTGACGATGGGCAAATTGTCACCCTATTATTGGAGGGCAACATCGAAAATGCTCAAGAGATTTTACAACGTTTTTCAGGTGTAACCGCGATTGAACAGCTCAATAAGCAAGAGTTTATCTTGCACTACAGCCATGCAATGAGCCCTAATTTCGATATCGAGTTACTCCAGGCCTTGCGTCAACATGGTCTAGCTTATCGACAATTCTCTAAGGGCTTGTCATTAGAGCAGCAGCTATTTGCCTAACGAATATAACCGGCTTGACTCAAGCCGGTTATATTGCCAATTGCCGTGTTATACGACTCGGCCATTCTTAATCACCTGCAAACAAGGGTTAACGCCAAACTGATAGGCCAGTTGCGCCGGATGATCTATATCCCACAACACTAAATCGGCCTGCTTACCGACTTCTAAGCTACCTACATTCTCATTAATTCCCAAGGCATTAGCGGCATTTATCGTGACACCAGCGAGCGCCTCATGGGGCGTCATTCGAAATAGCGTGCAGGCCATATTTAGCATAAGTTGCAAAGAGCACAACGGCGATGATCCTGGATTAGCATCGGTCGCAATGGCCATTGGCACCTTATGTTTACGTAACAACTGAATCGGCGGTTGCTGCGTCTCACGTAAGAAATAATAGGCACCGGGCAATACCACCGCCACCGTGCCCGCGGCCTTAATTGCCGCAATCCCAGTCTCATCGAGATATTCGATATGATCGACGGATAATGCACCATAACTCGCCGCCAGCGCGCTACCACCTAGGTTTGACATCTGTTCGGCGTGTAGCTTAACCGGTAGGTTATGCCGTTTTGCGGCATCGAATACGCGCTGCGTTTGTGCCAACGAAAAGCCCACCGACTCGCAAAAGGCGTCCACCGCATCGGCTAGTCCTTCATCGACAACCGCCTGGATCATCTCACTACAGACCAAATCAATATAACCATCACTGTTGTCTTTAAACTCAGGAGGCAACGCATGAGCCCCTAAAAATGTGGTCTTAACATCCACAGGGTGATGCTCACCAAGTAATCGCGCAATGCGTAGCATCTTTAGCTCACTGTCGACATCGAGACCATAACCCGATTTTATTTCAACGGTGGTAACGCCTTCTTTCATCAGCGCATTGAGGCGATTTTTGGCGCTCACATAAAGGGTTTCGTCATCGGCTTCACGAGTCGCCTTAACGGTGGCAACGATGCCACCGCCAGCGGCGGCAATCTCCTGATAGCTTGCGCCTTCAAGACGCATCTCAAATTCTTTAGCGCGATGTCCACCGTATACGATATGCGTGTGACAATCGATTAAACCTGGCGTCATCCACTTGCCTTGGCCTTGATAAATCGGCGTCGCCAACGCATCAAATTTAGGCAACTCAGCCCTTGGCCCAAGCCAGGCGATCTTGCCGTCTTTAATCGCGATAGCAGCCTGTTCAACGATGCCATAATCTGGTCCATTCATGGTCGCCAGATTGACATCTAGCCACACACTATCAAATTCATTATTCATTTTATTCCCTAAGCGCCAGCGTCAATATTTGTCATTGTAGCGGATCAATGGCTAAAAATAATACCCGTCAGCACTTGTATATACAAGTTAAATATGACACTTTAATAGTCATAAGATGTAATTTGGATGACCGATTATGGCTCCCGCAAAATTCGAGCAAATAAAACAGTATATATGCCAACAAGTTGAAAACGGTTCCTGGCAAGAAAATGATAAAGTGCCGTCCGAAAACTGCCTTTCGGAGCAATTTGTTTGTAGCCGCATGACTGCGCGTCGCGCGATCACCGAACTCTGTGATACCGGACTCTTGGTCCGCAGCCAAGGACGAGGTACCTTTGTCGCCACCCTAAAATCGCAATCATCCTTGATGGAAATTCGTAATATTAGCGACGAGATTCGTGACCGCGGCCATCACTATAGTGTTGAAATAATTGAGCTTAAACAGCTCGCTGCGACGCAAGAAATTGCTATAACGCTGGGCGTTTCACCAGAGAGTATGGTGTACTTTTCGAGCCTGCTCCATTTTGAGAACGAACTGCCGGTGCAACTTGAACTGCGCTATGTTAATCCCGCGCTAGCCAAGTGTTATCTTGACAATGATTTTGCTAAACACACTCCCCACGAATTTCTTAGTATGGCAGCGCCCCTCACAGAGGCGGAGCATATCATCGAAGCAATCATGCCTGATCAAACGCAGGTAGAGCAGTTAAAACTGGCTGCCAATGAGCCTTGCCTTGAAATAAAACGCCGCACATTTAGCTCCAAAGGGGTGGTTAGTTTCGCCCGATTAATTCACCCCAGCAGCCGCTTTAGACTCGGCGGGCGCTTTAGCGTATCCAATACCGAAGGAAACAAAAATGCATAACGATAATGATCTTGACCCACGCTTAGACAACAGCCGGGTTATTCACGCGCCCAGGGGCACCAAACTCAGCTGTAAGAGTTGGTTAACTGAAGCGCCCATGCGCATGCTCATGAACAACTTAGACCCAATGGTGGCAGAACACCCGCAATCCTTAGTGGTTTATGGCGGCATTGGCCGTGCGGCACGTAATTGGGCCTGTTATGACAAGATAATTGAGACCCTGCAACGTTTGGAAGACGATGAAACGCTGTTAGTCCAATCTGGCAAACCAGTTGGCGTATTTAAGACCCATAACGATGCGCCGCGCGTGTTAATTGCTAATTCTAACATTGTGCCGAATTGGTCGACCTGGGAGCATTTTAATGAGTTAGACCGTAAAGGACTGATGATGTATGGCCAAATGACCGCTGGCTCATGGATATACATCGGCTCTCAAGGCATAGTGCAAGGCACCTATGAAACGTTTGTCGAGATGGCGCGCCAGCATTTTGATGGTAGCGCGACCGGAAAGTGGATTTTAACCGGTGGTCTCGGCGGCATGGGCGGCGCACAGCCTCTAGCCGCGACCATGGCTGGCTATTCAATGTTGGCGATTGAAGTGGATGAGAGCCGTATCGATTATCGCATCGACACCGGATACCTCGACAAGAAGGCACTCAACCTTGATGAGGCCATGCGCCTAATTGATGATGCTGTCGCTCAAGGGCAAGCGATATCAGTAGGATTACTGGGCAATGCCGCCGATGTTTATAGCGAACTCGTTGCACGCAATATAACCCCAGACGCGGTGACCGACCAAACCAGCGCCCACGACCCTCTCAACGGCTATCTTCCGCAAGGATGGACCATGGAATACGCGGCTCAGCAACGCAAGATAGACGAGGCAGGCGTGGTTAAGGCCGCAAAAGCCGCGATGGCCGTTCAGGTCACGGCGATGCTTGAAATGCAAAAGCGTGGCGCGCCTACCGTTGATTACGGTAATAATATTCGTCAGATGGCCTATGAAGCTGGCGTCGAAAATGCCTTTGATTTCCCCGGCTTTGTACCCGCCTATGTACGACCACTATTCTGTGAAGGCATTGGTCCATTTCGCTGGGTAGCACTCTCTGGTGATCCAGAAGACATTTACAAAACCGACCAAAAAGTTAAAGAGCTTATTCCAGACAATCCACAGCTCCATAACTGGCTCGATATGGCGCGCGAGCGCATTCAATTTCAAGGCCTGCCGGCACGTATTTGCTGGGTTGGCCTCAAAGATCGGGCGCGTCTTGCGCGCGCCTTTAATGACATGGTTAAGAGTGGCGAATTGAGTGCCCCAGTGGTGATTGGCCGTGACCATCTAGATTCTGGCTCTGTTGCCTCACCCAACCGTGAAACGGAATCGATGCTCGACGGCTCTGACACAGTGTCCGATTGGCCACTGCTAAATGCCTTGCTCAATACGGCTAGTGGTGCAACTTGGGTTTCTATCCATCATGGCGGTGGTGTCGGCATGGGCTTTAGCCAACACTCAGGCGTGGTCATTGTTGCCGATGGCAGCGAAGCCGCCGATGCCAGAATTAGCCGCGTATTATGGAATGATCCTGCGACCGGCGTAATGCGCCATGCCGATGCCGGCTACGACATTGCACGACAATGCGCAACCGAGCAACGACTCGACCTGCCAATGATTAACGGGAACAAATAATGACCACAATAACCATCACACCAGGGCAACTGACCCTTAGTCAATTACGCCAAATTAGCCGTCATGATGTCGAGTTAACCCTTGACCCAAGCGCCGTCGAGAACATCGATAAGAGTGCGGCGATGGTGCAACAGATCATCAGCGAAGACCGCGTAGTCTACGGCATTAACACCGGCTTTGGCCTATTGGCCAACACCAGAATCCCCAAAGACAGACTCGAAGAGTTGCAGCGCTCCATCGTGCTATCACATTCTGCCGGTACCGGTCGTTACATGAGTGATGCCACCGTACGTTTAATGATCACCCTTAAAGTGAACTCGCTATCACGCGGTTTCTCTGGTATTCGCCTCAGTGTTATCGAGGCGCTAATGGCATTAGTCAATGCTGGTGTTTACCCCTGCGTCCCCGAAAAAGGTTCGGTTGGCGCTTCTGGTGATCTCGCGCCGCTGTCTCACATGAGCGCCATCTTATTGGGTGAAGGCGAAGCACGTCATAACGGTGAAATAATTCCTGCAACCGAAGGGTTGAAAGTTGCCGGATTAGAACCAGTGCAGCTGATTGCTAAGGAAGGACTCGCGCTGCTTAACGGCACTCAGGCTTCTACTGCATTAGCGCTAGAAGGGTTGTTTAATGCCGAAGATTTATTTGCCAGTGGCAGTGTCATCGGCGCAATGAGCGTCGACGCTGCCCTTGGCAGTCGCAGTCCGTTCGATGATCGAGTGCATCAGGTGCGTGGTCAACCGGGCCAAATAGACTCGGCCCTGATTTATCGCCATGTCTTGGCTGATGCTACCGAAATGAGTCAGTCACACGTTAACTGTGAAAAGGTTCAAGATCCTTACAGCTTACGCTGTCAACCGCAAGTAATGGGTGCCTGCCTAACGCAGATCCGCAACGCCGCTGAGATACTACGCATCGAGGCAAATGGCGTCACCGACAACCCATTGGTCTTTGCCGAACAAGGAGACATCATATCCGGTGGTAATTTCCATGCCGAACCAGTTGCCATGGCAGCCGATAATCTGGCGTTAGTCATCGCAGAAATTGGAGCCTTGTCGGAGCGACGCATGGCATTGCTTATCGACAAAAGCATCAGCAAGCTGCCTTCATTTTTAGTCGACAATGGCGGCATCAACTCAGGCTTTATGATCGCGCAGGTGACCAGTGCAGCGCTCGCCAGTGAAAATAAATCGCTGGCGCATCCCGCTTGTGTTGACAGTCTGCCCACCAGCGCTAACCAGGAAGATCATGTTTCTATGGCCACCTTTGCCGCGCGTCGCCTGCGTTACATGAGTGAAAATACGCGCGGTGTCTTGGCCATCGAATATCTCGCTGCAGCCCAAGGGTTAGATTTTAGAGCGCCACTATTGTCGTCTCCTATCATTGAAAAGGCAAAAATGATATTACGTGAAGAAGTTGATTTTTATGATAAAGATCGTTACTTCTCACCAGACATTGAGAATGCTACGCAGCTGTTAGCCAACTGCTGCCTTAATGAATTGGTTCCGCCAGGAATATTAAGCAGCTTTTAGTGATGACGTGATCATTGCCGAGCACATAGCTCGGCAATGATATTCGTTGCGCCCCAAATACCCCTCACCTATACTGCTTGCAATCTTTTCGCTCTGTGGCGACGCTCTATGACCATCACTATCTCACCACACATATCGCTACAACCCTTATTACAACAAGATGCTCAGGTTATTCTCGAACTAGTCAACGATAGTCGCGCGCAACTGGAAAAATATCTCTATTGGGTTGATGAGGTTATCGATCTCAATTGCGCGCAGCGTTATATTTTGCAGCGTATAGATAGCGGATTAGCCCACTCGCAATGGTTTAACGTGATGTTTAACGGTAAGGTTAGCGGCGTTTTTGCGATAAAGTCAGTCGATCAACAGGGTGTTGCAGAGCTCGGTTATTGGTTATCTCACCGGGTACATGGTCATGGCATAATTAGCCAAATCGTGGCAGCCTTGCCGCAGCTTCCTGTGCACAGCCCGATTAAAATTATCGAGTTTAGATGTCTTGAGCGTAATATTGCCAGCATAAGTGTAGCCAAAAAATCTGGCGCCAAGCATATCGCTTCGCTAGCCGATTTTGCCGAAAGCGATGGGGTTAATCAAGCGCTACTAGTCTATCAAGCCCAGCTTAAGCCACCATCACCAGATCCCGCATAAGAGATTTGCGGGATGACGGTATTGTATCCCCGCGTCAGCCCCGAGTTATTTTATTCCCTCGTCAGCCCCGAGTTATTTTATTCCCTCGTCATCCCCGAGTTGGTTTATTCCCTCGTCATCCCCGGGTTGGTTTATTCCCGAGTTATTTGATCCCTCGTCATCCCCGAGTTGGTTTATCGGGGATCTCATGAATGTATTATTTAGTGGCAGCAATCCACGCATTAACATCCGCTTCAACGATAGATAACGGACGACCACCTTTAAGTAAGATCAGATCGTGAAACACCTTAATATCAAACTTATCACCTAATGCCGCACGAGCAGTTTGGCGTAGTTCGACAAATTTTAGCATGCCAATTTTATAGCCAAGCGCCTGTCCAGGCCAAGCCATGTAACGTTCTATTTCAGAGGTTACATCGGACAGTCCTGTACCTGTGGTGGTATGAAAATAGCTAATCGCCTGTTCTCGCGTCCATTTTTTGTAGTGTAAACCAGTATCAACCACAAGACGTACTGCACGATACAATTCGGCTTGTAAGCGTCCCAAATTACCCCATGAATCACCCTCGTACATGCCCATTTCCATGGCGACCAATTCAGAATACAGTGCCCAGCCCTCGACGTACGCATTAAACTGCGCGTTTTGGCGCATCAGGCCAATGCCCTGCTGTTCCATATTAAGCGCTATCTGAAAATGATGACCCGGTGCTGCCTCATGATAGGTCAGTGTTTTAAGACTAAACCTAGGCACTTCAGTCATATCACGCAAGTTAATCGAAAACTCACCGGCACGCGAACCATCGAGTGCCGGCGGCGTATAAAACCCGCCAGGCGCGCCCGCTTCAATCACCTTTGGAATACGTTTAACTGTCACGCCCATGGTTGGCATGGTGGCGAACAGCTGCGGTGCCTTCGCCATTACAGTATCAATTTCTTGATTAAGATAAGCCAACAGCTCAGCACGGCCAGCCGGTGAATCGGCAAACAAAAATTGCGGATCGCTCGCTAATGCGACCATGCGCTGGCCGACACTGCCTTGGGTCTTGCCATTCTCATTTAGGATCTCGTTCATTTGACTACCAATGCGTTTTACTTCGCTTAGACCAATCTCATGAATTTGCTGTGGTGTCAGTGTTGAGTCGCCAAGATATTGAATTTCATGCTGATAAAATTTATCACCACCGGGCTGAGCCCAAATGCCATCGCCACTTGGTGCCTGCGTTTCGAGCTTCGTCATCAGCGCTGTCACGCGCTTGTAGGCCGGATAAATCATCGTTTCGATGATATTTTCAGCCTGAATCAATAACGTCTTTATTTGTCGCTTATCGGTGATGTTTGAGCTAGCAAGACGAGCCGCCATGCTGGTCACTAGCGAATGCTGTGAGGCTGACGGCGCGACAAAATCATGAAGAAATTTGAGGGTCTTAGGAAACAACTTCTGCGGCAGGATGATGCCATTTTTAGCGTCGCTGGCAACCTTCTCTTTTACTTGATCAACCATCACCGCAAATGCTTGCAGGCGCGCCAAGTAATCTTGAGCATCTTGCAACGAGTTAATCTGCTGTTGGTCTTGTAATACCTTGGGGATATCGATTAATGGCCCAGCGATCTGACTCACGATAAAAGGTAGGTGACCACCCCAAGTATCAATATATCCACCGTCAAATTCACTGGCACCGGCGTAATAATTGTCGATTACTTGATTTACTTGCAGATGCAGCTTGTCATCAACCGTGAGGCCACTTTGTTGTACATTAGCCAACGCTGTTGCCGCAATACGCATCGACTGCTGTAACGTCTTCATACCTTGTGGCGAATAATCAGGCAATAGGCGATTGTAATTGCCGACAAAGTCTTTGCTTAAGCTCAATGAGGTCGATAGCGCAGGCTGCAACTTGGTAAATGTTTTGGTGTGCTGCTCGATGAGTAAATTGAGACCAGCGCGATCTAATTGAATTTTTTCGCTGACTGGTTTTTCTACCACAACTGGTGATTGGTTATTTGGTCCGGCACAGCCACTCATTAGCCCAACGACTAACAGCGAGATAAGTGATTTTTTCATGTTGTTTATTCTCCAATAATGCGATGTTTGCAATATAGCAGAATTAATCCAAGCTTGATAATGGCTGCGGCTTACCGCTGTAATAACCCTGTACAAAACCAACACCAATCTCTTGCAAACAGGTATATAACTGTTGGTTCTCGACATAACCAGCCACCGCCTGTTTGCCCATCAGCTGGGTAATGTTACTAATAGCTTGCACCGTTGCCCGCTCGACGGGATCGTCTAATAAACCGGCGATATACGCGCCGCTGATCTTAATGATATCAACCGGCAAGTTCTTAAGATGACTAAACGAGGCAATACCGTGACCAAAGTCATCTAGCGCAAACAGGCAGCCGTGTTTTCGTAATTCAGTCATGAAGTTAATTGCACCAATCAGGTTTGACATGGTGGCCGCCTCGGTGATTTCAAAGCAGATTTTTTCACCACTAATATGGTGTTTATGCAATTGGAATAACACATATTCCAGAAACTCTGAATCCCCTAATGAGCTCGCCGAAATGTTGATCGAACAATAGCCGATTTTGATGCCTTTATCCTGTGTCCCAAGCCATGAGAACGCATGCGCAACCACCCACTCATCGATACGCGTCGACAATTGATACTGCGCCGCGATAGACATAAATTCACCCGCATTAATCACCTTTTCCTGATCATTAAGGCGCAACAGAAGCTCATAGTTGACCGCTGCCGAAGAATCCTTCATGGCGACAATGGGCTGAGCGTAAAGCTCGAAATTATCTTGATTAATCGCCTGGGTCAGTTTGGCAATCCATAACACCTCTAAACGTTGCTGAGCACTCTGCTGATCTCGACCTGAATATACAAACACCCGGTCGCGCCCTGCATCTTTGGCGCTATAACATGCCTCATCTGCTGCCGCTAGCGCATCGACAATGGTATCTTGCTGCAAATTAAACACGGTCAAGCCAACACTTGCGCCCACCTGATAATTTTTGTCTTTCCATACCAGTACATAATCTTTAACCGCCTGCCTAATGGTTTCAGCAATCATTATTGCCTTATCCAGCTGGCAATTTTCCATGATAATTGCAAATTCATCACCACCTATGCGAGCCAACACATCGCTCTTTCGCACGGTCATACTCAGAATTTCCGCGATATTGCGCAGTAACTCATCGCCCGCCAGATGACCACAAGAATCATTAATCGTCTTAAACCGATCGAGATCGATGTAACACAGAATATGGACCTGATCGCGAATTTCACTTTTTCGCTCAACTAACTTGCGCAGCGTGCGCTCAAATTCAAGCCGATTGGTTAATCCCGTCAACGAGTCATGTGACGCCTGATAGCTTAATTTTTGTGATAAACGGTGCTTTTCCGAAATATCTTCTGACGCTAAGAACAATTGACAGCCAAAGCTTGCAGTATTGACCACTTGCGCCGTTTGCTTAACCCATAAACTATGACCATCGAGTTGCAATTGCCTAATTTCCCACTCATGTAGCTCATTAGGACGATTGAAACAGCGCTTTAATCGCTCCCCAATCGGCCCGCGATCATCTTCGGAATAGAGGGCATAAATGTTCCGTTGCAATAAATCGTCGACTTCATAGCCTAATTTAGTCGCACCAAAGGCATTGACGCTACTAATGTTAAAATCTTCATCGATGGTAAAGAACATCGATGGCGTCTTGTTGTAGAGAATGTTTAAGCGTTCTTCACTACGTGCTAATGCCATCTCAATATTTTTTAATTCGGTGACATCGCGCGCCGATACGACAACTCCAGATATTTCACCATTGCTGTCGATGTGTGGATGATGTCTGCCATGAATGTAGATGGTGTTACCCTGTCCATCTTTTGTTTTCATCTCAACGGTGTGCGTCTCGCCAGCAAGCGCTCTGAGCATGCTTGGCTTTAATGTTTTTTCAAACTTATCAATGCCATGCAATTGAGCTATCGAGCGATTAACCAGCTGATTAATCTCCTTACCAAACTTACGGCAGTAGGCTTGATTTAACGCGCGATAGTTAAAATCTGTATCGACAAAGCTCATCAGATCATCCGTGGCGGCCAGGATCCCCGTATAATACTTTAGCTGGCGCTCCCTATTTTGATGCTCTAATTCCATCACCGTACGCGCTGAAAAACTGGTTAGGATAGCTAATATATTATCAATGTTATTAAGCGGTTGATGAGAGATAACCCCGATTATTCCCAGCGTGATACCATCTTGTGCGACTAACTTAATTGCCACAATCCCTTGAGCATCTGCGGTGCTAAGCACGTGCAGCGCCGGCACTTTCTGACACGCCTGCTCAGTATAAATAAGGGGTTGTTGTGCCTTAGCAAACTCTATCGACTGACACAAGAAACTACTAGGAAGCCGGTGTGATCCGGTTAGCGCCTTTATCTTCATGGTTGTTGCGTCTGGCGTATAAAGCTGCGCGATAAACACCGACTCGATGCTCAAGTAATTAGCAATTATCTCGACCAAGTCTGAAAAAAACGGCTTGCCGCTGGGTAAACGTAAGCCGTGATTTAGCGCCTCAATTTGCTCGACGCTTTTGTCGCGGAGCAATTCACGTACCGTGCGGTGCGAAGCAATTTTTAGCACCGACAATATCGATCTCTCTTTGGTCAATGCTGCGCGACTAAAAATAGCAATATGGCCGACAAACTGATTGTCACCATCCATCAGTGGAAAACCGATATAACTATTAAAGCCTTTGCCCTTGAGATAATTGGCATCAGGGTATAGCTGAGCCAAATTACCGACACAGCTATAGGGTTTTCCGGCTAAAACATTTTCGCATGGCGTGCCATTCACCGAATAAGAAAATGACTGCTCAAAAATACCATCAAGGTAAATAGACACCCCTTGGAGCGTATTAACATCGGTATTACTACTCGTCGATATCATGACACAGTCAAAGTCTAGCACCTGAGCGAGACATTCGCTCATGCCATTAAAAAAGCCATCTATTGGAATTTTTGAAAATTTTTCAGCTATCGCCTTGTAGCTTAGTTTCAAAGACATTGCCCTTCCCAGCGTTAGCTATAGTGAATAGTTTTGACCCCATTAAATATAGTGCAAAATTAATAAACTTGCCGATTAACCATCGCCTAACTTAGCGCATGTTGTTGCGAACTAGCGACAAATGCCGTTAAACTGGCTGTATAAGCCTTTATGAGTAGTAACGATGCCGCCAAAAAATTGCAATATAATCTCAGCCTACGCCGTCATTAACCAGCATGAATCAAGGTCTATTGAGCAAGCGACCCATTATCAGGAGCAAATCAACAAAATTTCATCCTTGGCAATATTACCGACCACCTTAACCATCGATCCACTATCTACCCCGTGGGACAGTGTGCAAAAGAGCAATCATTTTCGCAGTGGCTGTGCGCCTATAATGGCGTTAGAACACGCGACTAAGCTCATCGAACAAGGCGAGCAAGCGGTGATAATCCAAGGTGATGAGCCTCTCAGTAGCGGCTATAGTCGTGAGCAACGCCATCAACTGATGGCAGTTTATCGAGATGATGTATCGATTGCCGATCTGTACGAACAATTGGCGCAACGCTTTATTACCGAGACGGGAATCACCAGCGAAGATTTTTTAGGCCTCGCTGATAACCTATTTACAAATTATTTGACTACTCATCGTCAACAATCAACGCGGGGCCAGACACATTTCTCCGAGCCGTCACCTAAGTGGTTTAATCATGTCACCCCGTTATTTCGCGGCGTGGACTGTGCTAATCCGTTAGTCGATTTCTCAGCAAAAATATTATTGTGCAGCGATGAAGTGGCAAGACAGTTAGGCCACACGCCAAAAATTAACGTAGCAGCGGTTGCATTAGGGTGTGTAGACACCGACAACGAGCCTGAAGCCATTGATATTATTGTTCAATATAAACACCTACAACGGGCATTTAAGCAAGCGTGCTTACACGCTAAGATTGATTTTGTTGCTCAGTTTAAGCAACGTAATGCCTTGCTTGAAGCCTACACCTGCTACCCTGTAGTGCCGATGGCCTTCTTACTTAACAATGGCTTTGTTGAGCGATTGCAGCAGCTACCCGATTTATTGTCGCACCATCAGATCACCATCACTGGCGGGATGAACTTGGCGCGAGCGCCGTGGAACAATCCATCATTGTATGCGTTAGTTAGCATGGTAGAGCAACTGACTGACGGCCCGCAACAATATGGCATGGTGCACGGCAATGGCGGCTTAGGTTACCGCCAAGGTGTCGCTATCCTAGAAAAATTAAGCTAATAGTTCGTGATTTTCTGGCAATTGCGAGATGATCCATAATACGAGACGGTGCTTTAACGCCGGGCCGTCTTCTTTATCTTCAGGCAATGGGCTAATCAACTTGTCGTTGACCAACAAACGGTAAATAACCTCGACCTTGTCCTTGTTCGACGTTGCCTTATCTAGGCCACTATAACCACGCTTTGTCGCATAGGCCTTACCCAATTGCATCGCCAGCTTTAATAATTTATCTTCGTTTTTGTGCTTCTTCATCATCAACGCCTTCTTATTTATTTATCTATAAACTAACGTAACTGTGCTAATTATCAATCCCTTCTTTCGCCACCGTCCATAATGAGCTAATTAAAGGGTTTTTAAGGCGTTTTTTTAGACAGCAAATCACCACTTCAAAGGGTTTTAGTGCCGGGCTAACCTCAACTATCTGAATCGAGTCTTTGAGTGGGCTATTATCTAACACTATTTTAGGCACCAAGCCAATGCCAAAGCCAAGACTTACCATGCTCACGATCGCCTCGTTGCCTGCCACCTCTGAATAGATCTGCGGCCGCACATTTTTACGTTTAAACCATTGGTCGAGACGTTTACGGGCCAAGCCTTGCTCGGGTACAATCAGCGGCATGTCACTCCAATCGTACTGCCCACTATCCACCAGCGCCTGCACTTCGCAGCGCTCGACCGGTGCAATGAACACCAACGGCGATACACCAATGGTGACAAATGCCATATTCGGTGGCAACTGATCTGGCTTGGCGGCAATCGACAAATCTTCTTGTTCGCTATGCACTCGTGGCAATGATTTCACCACATCACCGGTGCGTAACTTAATCTCCACCTTTGGATGCCGCTGGCGATAGCGGGCCAAAATTTGGTAGAGAAAGCTATGACTGGCAGTGACCGAACAATAGATACTGAGCTCTCCAGTTAGTTCATTACTGTCATTAACCAGCGAGCCCTTAAATACATCCCATTGCGCCAAGCTAGACTTGGCATATTGTACAAATAACTCACCTTCACGCGTTAGGGTCACGGTACGATTATCACGCTCAAATAACACCACGCTTAAGCGCTGTTCTAACGCAGCGATATTCCGACTGAGAGTTGAAGGACTAACATGGCACACCTCACTAGCCTGAGCGAAATGCAAAGAGTCTGCCAGAGCCAAGAACATCTTTAATTGTTTATTATCCATTTCAGACCTCTAACATTGCATCATGCATCATACGCACCACTATCATTACGACTGAGCGTCGATGGACTAACATGGCACACCTCACTAGCCTGAGCGAAATGCAAAGAGTCTGCCAGAGCCAAGAACATCTTTAATTGTTTATTATCCATCACGGCCATTCTACGTTGCATTATTTGCAACACTATAGTTCGTTTATATCATTTTACGCAAGATTTAGTTTGGGCTAAGGTGGCTTCATTGTCACTGACGTGACCCATTAAATTTTTGTAGGATAGCAACATGGCTCAGAATTACTTTAATACCTTATCGTTACGCGACCAACTAGCTCAACTGGCTAAATGTGATTTCATGGATATATCAGAATTTAGCGACGGTGTTAAGGCACTTGTCGGTAAGAAGATGGTTATCGTTGGTTGTGGCGCGCAAGGTCTAAACCAAGGCTTAAATTTACGTGATAGTGGTTTAGATATCTCTTACACACTGCGCCCAGAAGCGATTTCTCAGCAGCGTCAATCATGGAAAAATGCCACCGAAAATGGCTTTACCGTTGGTACCTATGAAGAACTTATTCCTGATGCAGATGTGGTATTAAACTTAACGCCTGATAAGCAACATACCTCAGTCGTTGAAGCGATCATGCCGATGATGAAGCACGGCGCTTGTCTAACTTACTCACACGGCTTCAACGTAGTTGAAGAGGGTATGCAAATTCGTGAAGATTTAACCGTGATCATGGTTGCGCCTAAGTGTCCTGGCTCTGAAGTACGTGAAGAATACAAGCGTGGCTTTGGCGTACCGACATTAATCGCTGTACATGAAGACAATGATCCTAGAGGCGAAGGCCTAGCGTTAGCTAAAGCCTATGCAGCAGGAACTGGCGGTCATCGTGCTGGTGTTCTAATGTCTTCTTTCATTGCCGAAGTTAAGTCAGATCTGATGGGTGAGCAAACCATTCTTTGTGGCATGTTGCAAACGGGTTCAATCTTATGTTTCGACAAGATGGTTGAGCAAGGCATCGACGCAGGTTATGCCTCAAAGCTCATCCAATACGGTTGGGAAACCGTTACCGAAGCACTTAAGTACGGCGGCGTAACCAACATGTTAGACCGTTTGTCTAACCCAGCTAAAGTGAAGGCGTTTGAATTATCAGAAGAGCTTAAGCAAATCATGCGTCCTTTGTACAACAAGCACATGGATGACATCATGAGTGGCGCATTCTCATCGGGCATGATGGCCGATTGGGCAGAAGACGACGCTAAACTACTTAACTGGCGTAAAGAAACCGGCGAAACAGCCTTTGAAAAGCAGCCTGCTGGCGAGCAAGAAATTAGCGAGCAAGAATTTTTCGACCATGGCATCTTAATGGTAGCAATGGTTCGCGCCGGGGTAGAATTAGCGTTTGAAACCATGGTTGCAGCGGGTATCAAAGATGAGTCAGCTTACTATGAATCACTTCATGAAACGCCACTTATCGCCAACACTATCGCCCGTAAGAAGCTTTACGAAATGAATGCGACTATTTCGGATACCGCGGAATACGGTTGTTACTTATACAACCACGCATGTTTGCCAATGTTAAAAGACTTTATGACCCGCATCAATACCGATGTGATTGGTAAAGGCCTCGCGTCAACTTGCAACGGTGTGGACAACGGTCAGTTAATTGAAATTAACGAAGCATTACGTAACCACCCTGTAGAGATCATTGGCAACACGCTACGTGGTCACATGTCGGCGATGAAGAAAATCGTTTAATCTATATCATTCCACAAAAAGGGCCTTAACGATGTTAAGGCCCTTTTTTTATGCTAATGATTTCTCTTTGGTTGATGATGAGGAATCATCTTGGCGTGACAGCCATCGATACCCCTGAAGTAATCTAATATAATTGGCAAGTCGACATCTACATCATTGGTCGGTGTAAAAGGCTGGCGAATACGAACCTCGCGCGTTTTAAAGTCGAAGCCGATCATCACAATGTCGATGTTGGCCTTGCACGCGATATGATAAAAACCACTACGCCAGCGTTCGATCGGGCGACGAGTACCTTCGGGTGCTAAACCAATCACAAATTCTTGATTGTTTTGATACATCGCCACCACTTGATCGACTAAGTTGTTGTCCTTACTTCGCACCACTGGCATGCCGCCCATCGCCCGAAACAAACCACCGAACGGGAACCTAAACAATTGATGTTTCCCTAAAAACTTCACATTGGCGGCCAACGCACTACGCAGTAAAATACCGAGAAAAAAATCCCAGTTACTGGTGTGCGGACCAATAATAATAATGTACTTTTTCGCCGCCGGTAACTCACCGAGCAACTTCCAGCCGAGCAGTTTTAGTATCAATTTACTAACTGATTTAATCATATTAATGGCATCCGACAACTTTATTATTTTTATGGCGGCTACTATACAACAGTCGCATTGATTTTTGAGTTAAAATTTTACAACATTGATAAATAGTAATTATTCACGTTAGAATAAATTTAATTGATAGTTAGGACTTTTCCGATGAATGAAGTTTATCTCGAAATACTGGGTGCAATAACAGCACTCATTGTATTGTGGACATTATACAGCTCAGTGCTCAAGCACAGGGTTGAACGACAACCAGGCTCAAGGCTATTGCTGGCTGGTTTTTTCCTGCTGTCGCTTAGTTTTGTCATCGATGTTACCGATAACTTCCCGAGTTTAAACAAGTATATCTTCATTGGCGATACGCCACTGCAGGCATTTATCGAAAAGGGCATTGGTTCGCTGCTCGGGTTATTACTGCTGGCACTTGGCTATCAACGTTGGCTACCCGCCGTCCTAGAGTTATCTATAGCCAAGAAAAACATCAATAAACTCAATGGCAAACTCGAACAACTGGTTGAAGAGCGAACACAGGAATTAAGTGATGTGAACCAACAGTTACGTCAGGAGATTGCTAAGCGTGAAAAAACCCAACTCAAACTCGACAAACAAATGCTCCAAGATCCACTGACCGAGTTTCCCAACCGTTATGCATTACTAGAATACCTTGAACATGAGCGCACTCGCAGCAACAATCAAGACCACTACCACGCGGTATTTCTTATCGACCTCGATCAATTCAAGTCGATTAACGACTCCATGGGGCACGCCTTTGGCGACAAAGTCATTAAAGCAGTCGCTAATCGCCTTGCGTTTAATCACCGCACCGAAGACTTTCTAGGTCGCTTGGGTGGCGATGAGTTTGTGTTGGTACTCTCTGAACTTGAAGGACAAACTCAAGAAGCGGCGCTACAAACCTACAATAATGCCACCGCTATGTTAGCGATCATCAAAGAGCCCTTGAAGGTTGAAGACCAGCAAGTCAGCTTAACAGCAAGCATTGGCATCACCGTCTTTAGTTTCAACTCGGTGTATACCTCCGAAGATATCTTACGCCAAGCAGATATTGCACTGTACCATGCTAAAGATAAGGGCCTGGGATTGTTTTCATTCTTCCAGCCGGAGATGCAGAAGAAGGCTCAAGTGCGCATAGAACAGGCCAAAGAGTTACAAAACGCACTGAAAAACAAAGAGCTATACTTGCAATACCAGCCACAGGTAAACAACAAGGGTGAATTGATTGGACTAGAAGCACTCCTACGATGGCAGCATCCAGAACGCGGCAACCTCGACCCCAACAATTTTATTACCCTCGCCGAGGAAATTGGCATCATAGACCAACTGGGCCGTTATATTTTACGCATGGCCTGCCAGCAATGCCATGATTTAGCGAGCTTTAACTTCCCTCAGGATAAGCTTAAGGTCGCCGTCAATATCAGTCCAACTCACTTCTTGCAGGATAATTTTGTCGAACAAATTGCCTCGATTATTACCGCCTATCCACTAGGAAACGTGCAGTTGGTCTTAGAGATCACCGAAGAAGTGACCATCGGTGACATCGACGATCTCATCATAAAAATGAAGACACTACAGAAACTCAATGTGCATTTTTCACTCGATGATTTTGGTACTGGCTATTCATCGCTGACCTATCTAAAGAAATTACCGATCGACACAGTTAAGATTGACCGTTCGTTTATTCAAGAATTACCCGATAACAATGAAGATGCTTCAATCGTCACCGCGATTCTCACCATGACACAGGCACTAGATATCGATGTTATTGCCGAAGGCATCGAAAACGATGTGCAATACCAGTTTTTAGCCGCACTTAACTGCCCATTTTATCAAGGCTATTACTTTGGCAAACCACAAAATATCAATATGCTGATTGAGGAGCTGCGATTAGTCGATAATCGCAAGCTAAAATCACCTCAACCTGCCGAAAACCTGGTAAGTAATGCCAAGCCATCTCAAGAGAATGGCATTGGCACGATCGAGCATGAACGTTAAGGATTTAGTAGACCATGCAATTTGTTAAAAATTAGCCCACCATCGACGCGAATGCCATTGTGATCATAATCACTAGAGACCCAGGTTTTGATATTGTTGACGTGAGCCACGGTCTCTAGGCTGTAATTGATATCCACATACATGTCGGCGAAATATATCGCTGCGGCCACGGGTACCTGATTATTCTTTAATACTTCAAGATCATACAACATCGGCCAATCGTCTTTTTTGGCCAATAACTGCGCCGCGGTCTTTAATGGCTTTAGATTAGCCAACTGTTCAAACATCCAAGGGAAGAGCATTTCCCCGGTAAAAGCAAACGCCTGCTCACCGCCACAATAATCAAACACTGCGCTATGCTGATTGTCACGCACTCGCTGCGCCGCCCAATTGGAGGCAAACTGTTGGCAGTAAATAGACTCATGTAAGAAGGCGAAAATTGGGTTAGTGTCAAAATCGAGCAGCCCCATCAATTGATGCTTAAACACATAACTAATTTCTGGTGAGCCATCGACGTCGGCAAAGGCTTGTTCGAGCAAGAAATATAAGGTTTCATAGCCTCCAGTCATCCCCAAATGGATACCGAGTAATTGAAACTGCTCCACCGTTAAACGCTCACCGTTGGGCATGATTGTTTGGCTCGTTTGGAGGTGATCGGCCACCGCCTTTGCCATTGCTTGAGCGCGCGGATAGCGGCTAAAGAACTCGGAATTTTTCGCCATCACGCGTGGGAATGTCGCCTGATAAACCTCATCGGCAGAGCGAGTTAACGAAGGAATACCACCGGTGATAAATGCCTGCGCTAACCCGGCAGGCGCGCTCGACAGGTAGCGTAAAACACAGAAACCACCAAAGCTTTGGCCTATTATCGACCACTGCGCGTCACCAATCAGTTGCTGACGAATCAGCTCAGCATCACGGACGATGTTATCTGCACGAAATAGACTCAGGTATTCGGCTTGTTGCTCGGCTGACAGGTGGGCCAATGTTTGTGCGGTAACCGCGCTGCTCATCGCGGTGCCACGTTGGTCAAGCAGCAAGACGCGATAATGTTGCGAGGCCGCCTCAATCCAACCATCTAGTCCACTTGGTCGCCCAGCGCCAAAACCCGGCCCCCCTTGAAAATAGACCAGATAAGGCAATTGCTGTGCGTGCGCCGCTTTACTGGCGACCTCGCGTACAAAAATACTTAATTGCTGGCCATCAGGTCGCTGATAATCAAGCGGCACCTGAAACACATGGTCGCGACAATGTAATCCGTTAATAGTATAGGGTTGAGACATAATTAAACTCAAAGGCAATAAATTTTCATCAGTATACTTTATACCTGTGCTACCTGGAAATGCGTGTTTTCAAGTGGCACGGGTATATACCAATTGAGGTTAGTACTAGCGATGCAGCGCCGCCAACGACTCTTTTCCCTGTTCGTCGAGACGACTGGCTATCGCGCGTCGCACCGCTTGTGGTTTTTTAATACTGACCTTTTGCACCAATTGCTGCTCGCTTAGGCTTATTTCAAAGCAACGTATGTGATCAAGCATCTGGGTTATAGATGATTCTGGTTGATCATGAAGGTCCCGGCTACTCTGTTCAAAAACAGCAACATGCTGGACTAACAAGCGTTTTTTTTGCGCCTTGTCGCTTTCCGCCACTAAACGAAACGTGCCTTGTAAATGCAGCCGCTGATAATTCCAGGGCGGCACCAACTGTGCTTCATGCCTAGTTGGCGAGATATAACAATCTTGGCCGTTAAAGATCAGATTAACCAGCGGGTTATTTTCCAGCAGCTTATTAAGTTTGTTGTTAACCGAAAAATGCCCAAGATTTACCAACAACGGCGAGACTACATGCTGGCGCAACTCACCCATTATGTGGCAACTAAACAGATACGCGCGTTCACGACCCCCGACGGTGGCATGGCGGTGTGGGTTGAACTCTACGACAGTGCCGAACAACTCGCTACATTGGCCAAAGATCGCAGCGTTTACATTCAACAGGAAAGCCAGTTTATTCTCAATCAACAACAAAATAGCGATCGCTTCATTCGGCTAGGTTTTGCCGGGTTGAGCTGCGAAAAAATAGAAAATGGACTCGCATGCCTGTTTAATCACAAAATTAGTTAAAAAAGTTATAATAAATCGCTTGCTTGCTGGCTTTTAAGCTATATTTTGATTAAATTAACCCGCCTTTATTTTTTATGCGACTTTTATAGCGCTCATGGAACCGACAATGCTAGATACAGCCTTACCAAAACTAGAACAACTGATCGAACAACTTATCGTTAAAAACACAGCATTGAGCCAAGATGTAACCCGCCTAAGCACGCAAAATGAAGAGCTTGCGAGCCAGGTAAAACAACTTGAAGATGATAGTGAAATCCTACAATTAGAAGCACTTGAGCAAGAAGAAAAGCACGCTAGTACGCTCAGCAAAATCAACGCTATTGTCGGTCGCCTAGAGCAAGAAGCGTAATGAGCCAAGAGCTTTCCATTACCTTACTCGACAAGACGCTTACCGTTGCCTGCCCTCCTGGTCAGGCTGGTGCGTTATTGGAGTCTGCCGATATTCTCAATAAGCAGATGCTAATGGTGCAAGCACAAAAACCAACCTTAAGCCTATTAAATATTGCGCTGATCTCCGCGCTCAATATTAGCCATCAATTACTCACGCACACTAGCACAGTACAAGCGAGTAGCGAAGCCATCGAAAACTTATGCCAAGTGATTAGTCAGGCCATCGAAAGCTAGCGACAATATTCCCTCAGCCAAAGCCGTTTGATAAATGGCAAAGGCTCGAAAAATACTCTATCCTTGTCAGTACGTTAAATGGCTCAAAGGATACGCTGTGACCGACTATATCAATCAATTACTCGCGCAATATCAACCCATCACTCAATACCCATGGCTCGACACATTAATGCTTGCTGGCATTATGCTGGTGATAAGCCTGATCATTGATAAAATAAACCGTCGTATCTTAATCAATTTATTACGTAAGTTCCTAGGGAAAACAGCCCCAAAGATGTTGGTTTTATTACGCAATCATCGCGCCCTAGATAAAATTTCCGCCATTGTGCCATTAGTCGTGATCTCGATGCTAAGCCCAATTGCCTTTGCCAATTACCCCGCCATCGGCGAGTTAGTCAACACCCTGTGTAAAGTGGCAATCATGATCAAGATGGCCACCTTTGTGTTTGCCCTGCTCGATGTGATGTTAGATATGGGACGTGCTCGCGGGATCAACAAAAACCTGCCGATAAAGAGCATCAATCAACTGATTAAGCTATTCATCTTCCTTGTCGTGACAGTATTGTCTATTTCCGCGCTGTTGGGTAAATCTCCTATTTACTTCCTCAGCGGTTTAGGTGCGATGACCGCCGTGATCTTATTAATCTTTAAGGACACTATTCTCGGTTTTGTCGCCGGCGTACAACTCGCTGCCAACAACATGGTGACCCGAGGTGACTGGATTTCGATGCCAAAATATGGTGCCGATGGCGAAGTGCTCGAAGTTGCACTGACCACCGTTCAGGTGCAAAACTGGGATAAAACTATCACCATGATCCCCGCTTACGCCTTGATTAGCGATTCCTTTAAAAACTGGCGCGGCATGGAACAGGCAGGTGGACGTCGCATCAAACGTTCGGTGCGCTTAGACGTCAACAGCATTCGTTTTTTAGACCAGCCATTAATCGACCAACTTTGCAAGATTGACAGCATTAATGACTACCTAGAAAGCAAACAACAAGAGCTCAGTGAACAGAATAAATTGCTCGATGTTGATCTTAACATCACCGCTAATGGCCGTAAGCTAACCAACGTGGGCACTTTCCGCACCTACTTAGAGTTTTATTTAAAGAATCATCACAATGTGCATCAGAACATGACGCTTATAGTGCGCCAACTTCCTGCTGATGAGCACGGTCTACCGATCGAACTGTATTTCTTTTGTAATGATATTCGTTGGGGTAATTACGAAGCGATTCAAGCGGATATATTCGACCATATCTACGCCGTATTACCCGAGTTTAAATTACGACCATTCCAGAGCCCCACTGGCGGCGACTTCAACAAGATGGTTGACTAGGACAAATTAATGAACAAATTTATCAGTATCATTTTCGCGCTAGGCGTATTAAGTGGTTGTACCAATACCGGAGCGCCTGACGCAGCAGAAAATAGCATTGCCCAAGTGATGGCTACCCAGCAACAGGCGTGGAACGACGGCGACCTTAAAGCCTTCATGCAAGGCTATTGGCCCAGCGAAGAACTGCGTTTTGCCTCTGGCGATAGCTACCGTTTTGGCTGGCAAACAACACTGGATAACTACATCAAAGGATATCCAGACAAAGCCACAATGGGACAACTGAAATTTGAATTAATCGATATCGACCTGGTCAGTGATGAGGTCGCCATTGTCTTTGGGCGCTGGCATCTCACGCGCGCCAGCGATCAGCCCCATGGCTTATTTACGCTAGTGTTTGAACAAAAAGACGGTCGTTGGCTTATCACCAAGGATCACACCTCCAGCGCAAAATAAATCGCGCTAACGCAAATAAAATACCCATGTTGGGCGATAATTAATAGCGCCCAGCAGCACCCAGAGATCACAACACTAGCGCTAAATGATTGACCCCAACAGCAATATGCGCGATCATGCGCCACAAATATTAGGCAGACCAAGAGGCTATCCATGTTATCTACACCAATGATCGAAAAGCTCAACGAACAAATCAATCTAGAGTTTTACTCATCAAATCTCTACCTACAGATGAGTGGATGGTGTGAGGACCGCAGTTTCGACGGCGCAGCGCTGTTTTTGCGTAAGCATGCTAACGAAGAAATGGAACACATGAAACGCCTATTCACCTATGTCTCAGAGACCGGTGGTCTACCTATTCTTGGCGCTATCGATGCACCACCTCACCACTTTGAGTCGCTGCGCGATGTGTTTGAGCAAATCCTAGAGCACGAGTGTCTAATCACCAAACAAATCAACGATCTTGCCCATGTAGCCTTTAGTTCGCACGATTACTCAACCTTTAACTTCCTGCAATGGTATGTCGCTGAGCAACACGAAGAAGAAAAGCTGTTCAAAGGCATCTTGGACAAACTAGAGCTAATCGGTGAAGATGGCCCCGCGATGTATATGTTCGACAAAGACTTTGCAGCACTTGCGGCACAAGGCAGTGGCGGCAGCATCATGGAACCAGGCTCAACCGTTGTTTAGTTAAACTTTCATCCCCAGCACGACCCTAAAGGATGCAAATAAGCGTCCTTTTTTAATTGTTAAAGAGAATACACTAATGAATAATTTCGATGTCATCGTCATTGGCGCAGGCGCAGCCGGACTCCACTGCGCCGCAAGTGCAGGTTACCGTGGCAGAAACGTCTTATTGCTTGATAACGCCAAAAAGGCCGGCCGAAAAATCCTCATTAGTGGCGGTGGACGTTGTAATTTCACCAACTACAACATCGAACCATCAGCATTTCTCTGCGACAACAAACATTTCGTAAAATCGGCGCTAAGCCGTTATACGCAGTGGGATTTTATCGCCATGGTGGATAAATATAACATTAGCTACCACGAGAAAACCCTGGGTCAGTTGTTCTGCGATGACAGCGCTAAAGAAATAGTCAGCATGCTCGAGAGCGAATGTGAAAACGCACAAGTCACCACGCAGCTGCGCACCGAAATAATGGCGATCGATCAAACCGATGACGGCTTCTTTGTCACCACCAGCGTCGACAAATACCATTGCCAGTCACTTGTCATTGCCACAGGCGGCCTTTCCATGCCCAAACTAGGTGCTACCCCGTTTGGCTACAAGGTCGCTCAGCAGTTTGGTCTAAAGCTCAAAGAGACCACCGCAGGCTTAGTGCCGTTTACTTGGCAAAATACCGACAAAGAAAACTACGAATGCTTATCGGGTATCAGCTTGCCTGTCAGCATTACTAGCGAAGATGGCACCAATTTTAGCGAAGATATGCTTTTTACTCATCGCGGACTATCTGGCCCCGCGGTGCTACAAATATCATCGTATTGGCGTAATGGCGGCGCGATCACCATCGATATGCTACCGCACGACGATCTCAACCAACTGCTAACTGACGCGCGGGAAAGCAATCCAAAACAAGCGCTTAAAACCTGCCTGTCACAGCATTTTCCAAAACGCCTGATCGAACGATTAATCGAGCTAAACAAAATTGATGACCGACCGCTCAACCAATTTAGTCAAAAAGAATTTAGTGCGCTGGCCGATTACTTCCATCAGTGGCTCATCAAGCCCAATGGCACCGAAGGCTATCGCACCGCCGAAGTCACCCTAGGCGGCATCGACACCGATGAAATATCCTCAAAAACCATGATGGCCAAGAATGTCCAAGGGCTCTATTTCATCGGCGAAGTCGTCGACGTCAGCGGTTGGCTCGGCGGCTACAACTTCCAATGGGCCTGGTCTAGCGGCTGGTGCGCAGGACAGTTTGTTTAATTTTGTTTAGGAACAATAAAGTTTGCCCGATTGTTATCAGACCCTTAATGTTAGCAAATTTGTAAGTCGCTATCGCTCCAAAGCGACTTACGGTCGGCTTCGCTTATTAAGTTCGCGATACTTTTTCTTACGCTCCCCAATTTGGCTAAACATCAACGACCTCGGCTGTTCGTCATAAAATTAATAAGATTTAATAAAGCTATTGATTTATATTAAATTTAGTCGGTTATCACCCGTTGTAAGGTCAAAATCTTGGTGCTAAATTGCGTCCGTAAAATACGTTTAGCACTGAAACTCATTGAATATCAGTTATATTTTTATGCGTGTCCCAAATTTTTTTTCCAAATTTTTTTCAATTTCGCCCGATAAATCCCTGCTAAAAGGAGATTACCTTATTGATGATTATGACTACGGCAAGGGGCAAGACAACTTTGATGGAACGTTAATTCACTTTGGCTCATCAGAGTTTAAAAGTTGGCGGGAAGTATTGGCTTATTTGGTACAGAAACAGTAAAACCAAAGCTCCGAACAGCATGACTAAAGCCCCCTATATGACAAAGAGACAATCACTTACATTACCAAAAAGTAAATCATGGTGTGACTACTGACTTTAGTGAGTACTTGTCACCAAAACAAATATTTTAGTTTAGTGCCCATTTGGTTGTAAGGCGTTTTTTATAATGCTTTATTTGATATTCTATATGTCAATTTATCTGCTAAAGTTACGCAGCCCTAAGGAGAAGTGCTTGTGTCATCAGATACTGAATTAGCCGCAATAGAAGTAAGACTGAGCGAACTAGACATTGAGCGAGAAATTCTGCTGGCTAGACGTTCTGCGTTACACAACACCAGTATCACCACATTACGCTTAAGCTCTTCTCAGAAAATAGATATCTATATGAAACTATTTCGTGGCAGGCAAGATATTTATGCTAATCGCTGGCAAAACAAACAAGGTCGTAGTGGCTATTCGGTTAGCTGCCATAATGAGTGGCAGCAGGGTAAATGCAATAAACCGAAAGTTAAGTGCATGGAGTGTGTAAACCAAGCATTTAAGATTTTAGATCAAAAGGCTATGTATGATCATCTGGCAGGTAAACATACTTTGGGTTTATACCCGTTACTGGAAGATAATAATTGCTGGTTGCTAGCGGCTGACTTTGATAAATCGGATTGGCAAGAGGCTGTATCAGCTTTTCGAAAAGCGTGTGCTGCTCTAAACGTTCCTTACAGTGTAGAGCGCTCACGATCCGGTAATGGGGCTCATATTTGGATATTTTTTGAATCTACAGTATCAGCTAAAAATGCGAGGCAGCTAGGTTTTATCTTACTTGATAAAGCCATGGAGTATCACGCTGGTTTGTCATTTGAATCTTATGATCGGTTATTTCCAAATCAGGATATTTTACCGCTTGGTGGCTTTGGGAATTTGATTGCTCTGCCTTTACAGCACTCTTCAAGGCAACAAGGTAATAGCGTATTTATTGATAAGGACTTTCAGCCTTATACGGATCAGTGGGCCTATCTGGTATCAATTAAGAAAGTCACTGGTCAACAACTGGAAATGATTGTTCATCATACACCAGATATAAAACAAGACTCGAATAGAGAGCCATGGTTACCGGTGTTTGTCAAACTAGTTGTCGCGATCACTATGTTATGCACTCTCAACTTTGACGATTTCTCGCTCAGGGTTCAAGTACACTTCTTGCGGTAAATCCCAATTACGGATGTCACTGCTCCAC